>Ga0255175_1000036_pt1 | contig 107445 bp, 103 predicted proteins | sample Atl_Atl_RepC_8d_FD_183628 | JGI IMG/M metagenome (GOLD analysis project Ga0255175, IMG submission 183628) | Freshwater microbial communities from Altamaha River, Georgia, United States - Atl_Atl_RepC_8d | ecosystem: Environmental > Aquatic > Freshwater > River | place: USA: Georgia | collected...
GCTGGTGACCTCGTGCGCGGCCGACAGCGGGTTGGCGATCGACCCCGCTCTCGCCGTCGGCATCAATGCCGTGACGGCGCTGGTCGGCCGCGTCGTGCTGGGGCTGGTCATCGACCGGTTCGAGCCGCGCCGTGCCTCGGCGGTGTGCTTCCTGGTGCAGGCCGGTGCCATCGCCGTGCTGGAATTCGTCGAGACACCTTTGGCGGTCTACGGCGCCTGTGCCGCCTATGGTCTCGCGGTGGGCAATATCATCACCCTGTCGCCGATGATCGTGCAGCGCGAGTTCACGCCCGACCGCTTCCCGGCGATCGTCGCCCTGTCCACGGCGGTCATGCAGACCCTCTACGCCTTCGGTCCGGGGCTGCTCGGCGTCCTGCGCGACGCTTCGGGCGGCTATGGCGTCCCGCTGGCGGCCTGCATGGGCCTCAATCTCGCGGCCTGCGCCCTCGTCCTGACGCGCGGCCGGCGTCCGGCCTAAGCCAGGAACTTCAGTCCGTTCACCACCTTGTCGACCGCCTTGCGCGGCCCGTGCACGCCGATCCCGACGAAGTCCAGCGCATCGACCGGCGCGGCGGCCACCGCCGCGCGGTTGTCGGCGTCGTTGGTCGTGGTGAACATCGGCTCGATGTAGATGGCCGGCACGAGTTCGCGCGACAGCGCCCGCTGATGCGTCCGTCGCAGCTCCTCCACGGTCGCGCCATAGACGAACACCGGCTCGCGGATCAGGGCGGTGTAGGCCCGTCCGCTGCCGTCGCGATAGGGTTCCCCCATCATGTGGGCATGGGTGCCGGCGAGGCCGCCCGCCAGGAAGGCCGCTACGTTGGCCACCTGCCAGGCGGCGAGTTCCTTCCGCAGCACGAGGGCCGTCTTGGTTTCGTAGATCATGCTCCCGATATGGGGCATGGTGCCGGCCTCGTCTTGAACGTTCGTGCATGACCTCCGACCAGATCCGCCTCGATCGACCGGCCTCCGGCCTGCAGCGCCTCGAAGGGCGGTTCGGCGGCCATGCCTACGACCTGCACCGGCACGAGACCTACGCGGTCGGCCTCACCCTCTACGGCGTGCAGCAGTTCCACTATCGCGGCAGCCTGCGGGCAAGTCGGGCGCGGCAGGTCCTGGTGCTGCATCCCGACGAGGCGCATGACGGCCATGCCGGCGAGGGCCGCGCCTTCGCCTATCGCATGCTCTATCTCGATCCTGCGGCGGTCTCCCAGGCGCTGGACGGTGCCGACCCGCCCCATGTGGCCGACGCCGTGGCGCACGATCCGGCGACGGCGACGGTCATCGAGGAAGCCTTCGTCGATTTCCCTCATCCGCTCGAGCCGCTGGCGGTCGACGCCACGATCGGTCGGATCGCCGACCTTCTGGAACGACGGGGCGATGGCGGGCCCCGCCGCAGGCGTGGCAGCGTGGCCTTGCGCGCGGTGCGGCAGGTCCGCGATTTCCTGGTGGCCGAATCCCGGCGGGTCGTGGGCTCGGACGAGCTGGAACGGGTGAGCGGGCTCGACCGCTTCACCCTCGCCCGCCATTTCCGGTCGATCTTCGGCACCTCGCCCCATCGCTTCCAGATCGGACAGCGCCTGATGCAGGCACAAGCGATGATCGTCGAAGGGGTCGCCCTGTCGGAGACCGCCGCCGCAGCGGGCTTCGCCGACCAGAGCCATCTCACGCGGCATTTCTCCGCCCGCTTCGGCGTCACGCCGGGCCGGTGGGCTGCCCTGTCGCGGCGAAGCTAGAGGGGATACCGCCCGTCGACGTCGAGCGAATCGGCCGAAAGCCAGCCTCGGCGCAGACCGGCAAACACGCCGGTCAACATCGGCCGCACGATCGGCGTCTGGCAGGCCTGGCGCAGCAGCAGGTCGCGCAGGATGGCGAGGGGCAAGTTGTCCGACTGGAAGAACGGCGTCAGCAGGTGGCTCGCAGACCGGTAGAAGCTGTTGGATGGCCCCCGCCGGCGCGCAAACAGATCCATTGCCCCGGCGACATCGGCGGCCTCGGCCAGAGCCCGTGCCAGCGCATGGGCATCGAGCAGGCCGAGATTGGCGCCCTGTCCCAGCTGCGGGCTGGTGCCGTGGGCGGCGTCCCCCAGGAACACGACCGGTCCTTCGTTCCAGCGCGGCAATGCCACGTGCCGGTAGGTCGCGCGAGAGAAGTCGCCCGCGCCGACGGCGCGCTCGATGATGGACGCTGCTTCCGGCCACAGCGCCAGCGCCTCCTGGCGTATGGTCTCCAGGTCGAGCGGGCGGTCGGAAGAGAGGTCGGTCGCGCGCAGACTCCAGAACATCGTGACCGCGTCGGGTGCCACGGGGAGAACACCCATCATGGTCGTCGCGTCGGCGAATCGCTGGCGCAGCAGCCGGGCGGCGCCGGATGCCAGGGTGTCAGGAACGGTCGCCCAGATGCAGCCCCACGGATAGAGCGGCGCCCGGGCCCGCGGAAACACGCGTGGCCTCAGCGACGAGTTTGAACCGTCGGCCACCACCAGCACATCGAACGGACCGTGCCGGCGAGCCTTCCGGTCGAGCGCGACTGCCCGGGCGCCCTCGCGCTGGACATCGACGATCTCCACGCCGGGCACCAGGCGGGCGCCCGCCGCGTTGAGGCGGCGATGCAGCAGATCGAAAAGGACTGAACGGCGGATGCCGAGGCCGAAGGCATCCGGATGCAGGTCGCCATAGGCCAGATCGAGGATCCGGATTCCCCACTGGTTCTCGCCGACCACACCGTCGATCCGGGCCCCTGCCGAGAGGGCATCCTGCTCCAGACCGAGCGCCCGCAGGACCGACAGGCCTGAGGGCTGCAACAGAAGGCCGGCCCCCACGGGGTGCGGCAGCTCGAAGCGCTCCAGGACAGTGACGCGGTGTCCGGCATCGGCGAGCAATCCCGCAGCAGCCTGACCGGCGACGCCGCAACCCACGATCCCGATCTCGAGAGAACCCAACGCCGTCTCACCCATTCTGAACCTGGGGAAGCGTATACAACGAAAAAGGGTGGCCAACAGGCCACCCCTCCGTCGTTTTTGCGGGGCGGCCCTTCAGAGACCGCCGTTCACGACCAGGCACTGGCCGCTGACATAGTCGCTGTCCGGGCTGCAGAACAGGTAGACCGAGCCTGCGGCCTCCTCGGGCAGGCCGCCTCGGCCGAGCGGGATCATCTGGTTCATGGCCGCGATCCGGCCGCCCTGGACCCCGATCTTGACCTTGCGGCCCTGAACCTCGATCTCGCCGGACTCGCCCTGGCTGAGCGGCTGAGTGAGGCGCGTCTGGATGTAGCCGAAGGCCACGGCGTTCACCGTGACGTCGTAGCGGCCGAACTCCTTGGCCAGCGTCTTGGTCAGGCCAATGATGCCGGCCTTGCCCGCTGCATAATTCGACTGGCCAGCATTGCCGTTGACGCCCGAGGTCGAGGAGATGTTCACGACCTTGCGCACGATGCGCTTGCCCTCGGCCCGCTCCTTCTCGACGGCATCCTTGAAGTACTTTTGGAAAGCGCGCAGGACGCGGAACGGTGCCGTCAGATGGACGTCGAGGATGGCGTACCACTGCTCGTCCGACATCTTCTGGATGACCGAATCCCAAGTGTAGCCGGCATTGTTCACGACGACATGACAGCCACCGAAGGCGTCGACCGCCGTCTGGACGATGCGGTCGCCGAAATCCGGCTTTGCGACGTCGCCGTTGCAGGCCACGGCCTTACCGCCCATCTTGATGATCTCGGCGACGGTCTCTTCCGCCGGCGCGTCGTCGATGTCGTTGATGACGACGCTGGCGCCGTCACGCACCAGACGCAGCGCGATCTCCTTGCCGATGCCGCGTCCCGAACCGGTGACGATCGCCACCTTTCCGTCCATCTGACCCATGTCTGTCTCCCGATGCTCTGCGCTAGTTCAGCGCGACCGTAGCGGTGCCCTGAAGCGTGTCCTGGCCGTTCTGGTTGGTGCACTTGACCTCGAGATCGACCAGCTTCTCGCCATCCTTCTCGCGCTTGCCCGTGACCTTGCCCGAAACGGTGATGACGTCGCCCACCCAGGTGATCGAGGTGAAGCGCGTACCGAGGCCGCGCACCTGCTTCTGCGGCACCCAGGAGGTGACGAGCCGGCCGAGGAAGGCCATCGACAGCATGCCGTGCGCGAACACGTCCTTGAACCCGAACTTCTTGGCGAAGTCGATGTCGACGTGGATCGGATTGTGGTCGCCCGAGCCGCCGCAGTAGAGGGCGAGCTGGTGGCGGCTGATCGGCGGCAGCACCAGCGGCTTGAGTTCGTCGCCGACCTTCACGTCGGCAAATTTCGGAGCGGTCGCAGTTGCCATGAGTGCCTCCCTTACTTCTTCGCCGCGTCGGGGTTGCGAACGACGGTGACGCCGCGGCCCTTGGCCAGCAGCTTGCCCGCCTGATCCTTCATCTCCATCTCCTGGACGACGAACCAGAGCGCGCCGCCCTTCTTGTCGTAGATGTCGACGACCTTCTCCTGGCAGGTGACGACGTCGCCCACCACGACCGGGGCGTAGTACTCGAAGTGCTGTTCGCCGTGCAGGATCAGGCCGATATCGACGTTGAGGAGGCGCAGCAGCCCGCCCTTGTTGGGATCGTCGGCCTGCAGGGCGCGCAGGAAGGTGAGCGGCGCAGTGATGCCGCGATAGCCCGCCGCCTTGGCCGCAGCCTCGTCGGAATAGATCGGGTCTTCCTCGCCGATGGCCTTGCAGAACAGCTTGATCTTGCCGGCCTCGACGGTGGCGGTGAACGGCTTGAACTCGTGGCCGATGAGCTTCTTGTCGAGCTCCATGGATGTCTCCTCCTGATCGGGTGCAAAGAAAAGCCCTCTCCCCGACTGCCTTGAGCCAGGGAGAGGGCTTCGCGGTTCGCGACTACTCGTAGCGGCCGACGATGGCGACGCTCGAGACGTTCTCACGCGGCGCGCCGCCGAGATTGTGCGTCATGCCGATGCGCGGGTCCTTGAGCTGGCGGGCGCCGGCACGGCCCTGGAACTGCAGGTACATCTCGTACAGCATGCGCAGGCCCGAGGCGCCGATTGGATGGCCGAAGCACTTCAGGCCGCCGTCGATCTGGCAGGGGATGGTGCCGTCGGCATCGTAGAAGCCGTTGAGCACGTCCTTCCAGCCTTCGCCCGGCTTGGAGATGTGCAGGTCTTCCATGGTGACGAGTTCGGTCACCGAGAAGCAGTCGTGCACCTCGAACATCGAGACCTCCTTGCGGGGGTCCTTGATGCCGGCCTCTTCATAGGCCTTCTTCGAAGCGATGCGCGTAGTGTGGAAATAGCTGCCGTCCCACGAATTGTGGCCCGACTCGGAGCCGTTCGAGACCGAGAGCTGCAGCGCCTTCACGGACACGATGTTCTGCTTGCCCATCGCCTTGGCGATTTCCGGCGTCGTCACGATGGCCGCGGCCGCACCGTCCGACACGCCGCAGCAGTCGAACAGGCCGAGCGGCGAGGCGATCATCGGCGCGTTGAGGATGGTGTCCATCTCGACGGCCTTCTGCAGATGGGCCTTCGGGTTCTTGGCGCCGTTCTGATGGCTCTTCCATGAGACGTGGGCGATCGCCTTCTTGAGGTCCTCGGCCGAAACGCCATGCGCGGTCATATAGGCCGTGGCGAGCTGGGCGAAGTTGCCCGGCGCCGTGCCGTTGGCATTCCACAGCTGCTGTAGCGGCGCACCGCGGCCGCCCGGCAGGCCGCCGTAGCCGGTGTCCTTGAGCTTCTCGACGCCCAGCGCGATCGCGATGTCGGCCGCGCCCGAGGCGACGGCGTAACAGGCGCCGCGGAAGGCCTCGGTGCCGGAGGCGCACATGTTCTCGACATGGGTGACCGGGATGTTGGGCAGGCGCAGCGTGGTCGACATCGGGATGCCCGACTTGCCGACATGCACCTCGTCGATGGCGGTCGAGAACCAGGCCGCGTTGAGCTGCTTCGGGTCGATGCCGGCGTCGGCGATGGCTTCCTTGTAGGCCTCGAGCATCAGCTCTTCGGCGCCGCTCTCCCAGCGTTCGCCGAACTTCGAGCAGCCCATTCCGAGGATAGCGACCTTGTCCTTGATACCACGAGCCATTGCAGGTCTCCTTGGTGGTGAGGTGGAACTCTAGAAACTAACGAGACACTTTGACCGGGAGGGCGATCAGACGGGCGCCGCCTTCCAGAAGTAACGCTTGAAGCCGCCGCGCATCTGGTCGTTGTCGCGGATGCGGAAGGTCATGCGCATCTTGGCGCCGACCTTCACCTGTTCCTTGTCGCTGTCCGTGAAGTCGGCCATGAAGCGGCCGCCCTCCGGGAAGGTGATCATGCCGTAATAGGCCGGCGGATCCGGCGAGAAGGTGAGCGAGTCCGCCGTGAAGGACATCACCGATGCCTCGAGGCCCGCCATGTTGTACGGCTCCTGGCTGTCCATCGCGTGGCAGTTCGGATTGACGCAGACCGGGGTGCGCGGGAACTGCACGGTGCCGCAGACCTTGCACTTGCCGCCGACCAGCCCATAGATCATGTCGCGCTTGCGCCACAGGATCGACAGCGCCGTCTTCTTGTCGAACTCGGCGCGCATGCCCTTGTCGATCGGCAGCATGTCGTTGAAGGCGAGGAACTTCATGTAGTTCTTCTCTTCCTTCCGGCGCGCCATCCACCCCGATAGGCCCTTGCGCTTCGGCAGCTTGGCGTTCTCGGGCGTGACCTCGAACACCAACACGTCGACGCCCTGGCCGAAGGCCACGACCATGATCCTGTCGCCAGCCTTGGCCGTCTCCAGCGCATCGACCAGCATGACCAGCGCATGAGCGCAGCCGGTGTCGCCGAGATTGGCACCCAGCAGGTCGCGCACCGCGCCCTCGGCCACGCCGCACATCTTCGCCATCTGCTTCGGCACCGCCGGCATCAGGCTCGGCATGATGAAGTGCGAGATGTCGGAGCCCGCGAGCTTGCAGGCGGCGAGCGCCGCCTTGACCGCCGGCGGGACGATCTTCGAGTAGCCCTCGTCGCGGATCCAGCGCTCTTCCCAACCGTAGTCGAACTCGGCGTCCTCGCCGCGGAAGTGGTCGACGAAGTCCATCGAGACGGAGTGATGACCGACCAGCTTGGCGATCACGTTCTCGGTGCCGCAGAGCAGCGCCGCGGCGCCGTCGCCGTAGTTCAGCTCGGTGTTCGAGGCGACGCGCGTCAGGCGCTTGTCGGCCGCGGCGACCAGGGTCGGCTCGCCGCCCTTGGAGGCATTGAGGCCCGCGATCAGCGCCGAGGTGCCGGCCTTCTGCGAGCCGCCGACGTCGGAGGCCAGCAGGTTCTGTTCGATGTTGAGGGCCGTGCCGATGACGCCGGCATTCTGGCGATCCTTGAACGGATGCGTGGTCGACGCGAAGTAGATGTTGCGGACGTCCTCGGCCTTGTGGCTGGTCAGGCAGTCGCGCGACGCCTCGACAGCCATCGTGATCGAGTCCTCGTCCCAGTTGGCCATCGAGCGCTCGCCCTTGGCGAGGCCGCGCAGGCCCGGGGCGAACCACTTGTTGGCGTCGTAGACGGCCTGACGGTTGAGACGCAGGCGCGGCACATAGGCGCCATAGGCCACGATTCCGACCATCGTTCTTCTTCCTCCACCTGGTCCGACCGCAGTCGGTTCATGAACGAGCGTTTATGCCGTCGCTCTTAGCGCGGCCGCCCGTTCCGGGCGAGCCGCTTTTCATCTGCGCAACATAATCTGCGGAATTATCTTCCGGTCTGCGGAACACCTCCGCCCGGCGGCATCTCGCGGATCAGATTGCGATACCCGGCACCCTCGGGGATGTGCAGAAACTTCTTGCCATCCTTGACCTCGACCCAAGGCAAGACCGTGACGATCTTGCGGGCCCTCGCCGCGGCGATTGCCCCGGCGACCGTCTTGCCCTCGGCGAGCAGTTCCAGGTTCTTCGTCGTGGCATGAACCAGCGTCCGCTTGCCGGCCTTCGCTTCCTCGATCGCTTCCTGAGGCCCGATCCAAACCGAGTCCGTCGACTCCGAGCCATCGTGCAGCGCGACCTGATCTTCCGGCGCCTCGGCCAGGAAGAACCACGTGTCGAAGCGCTTCGGGACGAAGGTCGGCGTGATCCAGTGGGCGTAGGGCGTCATCAGTTCGGTCGCGATCTCCAGATCCTCGGCCTCGACCATGTCGACGATGCTCGCCTCATCCTTGGCGAGCTTGGCGCGCCACCGCTCCTCGATGCCCTTGAGGTCGGCCGCCCCGATCAGCGCCTTCTGGCCGCGCTTGCGGGCCAGCAGCACGCCACATTCCTCGAACGCCTCGCGCACCCCGGCAACCCTGAACTTGAGTTCGGCATCGTCGATGTCGTCGGCGCCGCCGCAGCGCGCGCGCAACGACGGGGCGCCGTCGGCCTCCTCCAGCTTGCCGCCGGGAAAGACGAGCGCGCCGGAAAAGGAATCGATCTGGTGATGGCGGACCACCATGAACACTTCGAGCGGCGATGCGGCGTCGCCCGGCTGCGACGGGCGCAGCAGCAGCACGGTGGTGGCGGGGCGCGGCGCGGGCGCCTCTTTCTTGGGTTCGGTCATCTCTTCCTGCAATCCTGTGACACTGAAGCTTCCCACACAACCGGCGACAGTGCCATTGCGCGGGTGTATCCTGACACTGTCCATTCCGCTCTGAAGGAGCATGCCATGACAATGTCCAACAATACTCCGCTTCCTCCCAACCTGGCGGAGGGCCTGAAGGTCCTGCGCGCCAAGTGGGGATGGATCGTGGCCCTGGGCGTCGTGTTCCTGATCGCCGGCTTCATCGCGCTGGGCAGTGCGGTCGCCGCGACCGCCTCGGCCGTCATGGTCGTCGGCATCATGATGATCATGGGCGGTGTTGCGGAAATCGTCGCGGCCTTCAGCGTCAAGGGCTGGGGCAAGTTCGCCCTCTGGATGCTGCTCGGCCTGCTCTATGTCGGCGCCGGCGTCATCGCCATCGGCAATCCGTTCGCCGCAGCCACCATCCTGACCCTGATGCTGGGCGCGGCCCTCGTGGCAGGCGGCGTGCTCCGCATCTTCCTCGCCTTCAGCATGAAGTCCGCCGGCAAGCCGTGGGGCTGGGTCGTCGTGTCCGGCCTCGTCACCCTGCTGCTGGGCGCCATGATCATCGCCCAGTGGCCGGCCTCCAGCTTCTTCGTGCTGGGCATCTTCCTCGGCATCGACCTGATCTTCATCGGGTCGGGCTGGGTGACGATGGGCCTCGCGCTGAAGAACCGCCCGGCCGCCTGAGGCGCTACTTCCGGGTCGGATCCTCGGCGACCTGCACCAGCAGCTTGCCGAAGTTCCGGCCCTTCAGCAGGCCGATGAAGGCTTCGGGCGCGTTCTCGATGCCCTTCACGATGTCCTCGCGATACTTGATCTTGCCGGCCTTCACCGCGCCCGGCACTTCCTTCCAGAACTCGGCCATCTGGCCGAAGTGATCGGAAACGATGAAGCCGGTGACCGTGGCACGCTTGATCAGCAGCAGGCGCCAGTCGGGACCGGGATTCATCTGCATCTCGTTGTACTGCGAGATCAGGCCACAGAGCGGCACGCGCGCGAAGTCGTTGAGCTGCGGCACGACCGCAGCCTGCACCACCCCGCCCACGTTCTCGAAATAGATGTCGATGCCCTTGGGCGCCGCCGCCCGCAGCTCCTTGAACAGGTTGCCGCCGGCCGCGCGATAGTCGACGCAGGCGTCGAAGCCCAGCTCGTTTACCACGTAGTCGCACTTTTCCTTGCCGCCGGCGATGCCCACCGCGCGGCAGCCCCGGAGCTTGGCGAGCTGGCCGACCACGGAGCCGACGGCGCCGGACGCCGCCGACACGACCACGGTCTCGCCCGCCTTCGGCTTGCCGATCTCCATCAGGCCCCACCAGGCGGTCATGCCGGGCATGCCGAGCACCGAGAGCGCGGTCGAGAGCGGCGCCGCCGTGGGATCGAGCTTCATCGACATGTCACCGGTCGAGCAGGCGTAGCTCTGCCAGCCGGCATACTCGACGACATAGTCGCCTTCCTTGAAGCGCGGGTTCCTCGACTTCACCACCTGACCGACCGTGCCGCCGACCATCGCGTCGCCGAGATTGACGTTCGAGGCATAGCCCTTTGCCTCGGCCATGCGGCCGCGCATGTAGGGATCGAGCGACAGCCAGATCGTGCGCGAGAGATACTCGCCGTCCTTCGGCTCGGGGATCGGCTGGTCGACGATGTCGAAATTGGCTTGTGTGGGTTCGCCCTGCGGACGCGACTTCAGCAGCACGCGACGATTGGTGGCCATGGAATCCTCCGTTGGTTTGCGGCACGCTATCACGCCGATGAAAGCCCGCGAAACGCTGCGCCTCGTCCTCGCCCTGTTCCTTCTGCTATGGAGCGGTGCCGTGACAGCCCAAACCCTCACCCAGGACGAGCGCGCCCTGATCGCAGCGACCGAGCGCAACGACGTCGAGGCGGCGCGGCGCCTAATCGCCGCCGGCGCCAGCGTCAACGCCCAGGACGAGAAGCGCGACAGCGCCTTCCTTCTTGCAGGCGCACAGGGCCGGCTGGAGATCCTCAAACTCACCCTGCAGGCCGGCGCTGACCTCAAGAGCACCAACCGCTATGGCGGGACGGCGCTGATCCCGGCCTGCCATCACGGCCATGTCGAGACGGTGCGGGAACTGCTGAAGACCGCCATAGACGTGAACCACGTCAACCGGCTCGGCTGGACGGCCCTCCTCGAGACGGTGATCCTGGGCGATGGCGGCCCCACCTATGTCGAGATCGCGCGCCTGCTGGTGGGGCACGGCGCCGACGTCAATCTTCCCGACAACCAGGGCGTCACGCCGCTCGGTCACGCACGCCAGCGCGGCCAGCGCGAGATCGCCTCGATCCTGGAGGCCGCCGGCGCGCGCTGAATGTCGAAGTCCCGTACCTATGTCTGTCTTCCGGGCGCCTGGATGGGCGCCTGGACCTGGAAATTCGTCGTCGAACGCCTGACCGCCGCGGGCCATGATGCCCGCGCCCTGCCCTTTCGCGGCGTCGGCGAGCGCGCGGCGGAACTGTCGCCCGAACTCGACAACGACGTCTTCCTCGCCGACACGATCGCCACGCTCGAGAAGGAAGACCTGCGCGACATCGTGCTGGTCGGCCACAGTTTCGGCAGCCTGATCGCCACGATGGTCACCGACCGGATTCCCGAGCGGATCGGCCATCTCGTCATCGTCGACGGCGGCATCGCGACCGACGGCCAGTCGATCTTCGGCCGCATCCCGCCCGAGATCGTGGCCAAGCGAAAGAAGCTGATAAAGGTCGTGAACGGCACGGAGGTGCTGCCCTTCGCGCCGGTCGGCAGCCTGATCATCGACGATCCGGAACTGGCGGCGTGGACTCACCGCCAGCTCACGCCGCATCCGCTGGCCTGCTACACCAAGCCGATCACGCTGCATCATCCCGCCGGCAACGGCCGCCCGATGACCTACATCGCCTGCACCAAGCCGCGCTATCCGGTGTCGGCCGGCATGCACGAGAAGGTGCAAGCCATGTCGCATGTCCGCTACCGCCCGATCGAGGCCGGCCACAACTGCATCATCTCGGCCCCTGATCTCGTGGCCGCGGAGCTGCTGGCGATTCCCTGATCGTCAGAACGGCTCCTTGTAGGGCCGCAGGTCGATCTCGTGCGTCCAGGCGCTGCGGTGCTGGCGATGGAGGTGCCAGTAGCTGTCGGCGATCGCATCGATGTTCAGCAGCCCGTCCGGTCCCGCCTTCTCGGCGCGATCGGGCATGCGCGCGAGCAGACGCTCGCCCTCGATGCCGCCGTCGATGATGGCGTGCGCGACATGGATGCCCTGCGGGCCGAACTCGCGCGCCATCGACTGCACGAGCAGGCGCAGGCCGCCCTTGGTGGCGTTGAAGGCGGCGAAGCGCGGCCGGCCGCGCAGCGAGCCCGAGGCGCCGGTGAAGATCACGGTGCCGCGTCCCAGCGGCGCCAGCCGGCGCATGGCTTCGCGACCAAACAGGAATCCGGCGAAGCAGCCGACCCGCCACGAATCCTCGAAATGCTGGGCCGTCATCTCGCGAAAGTCGACGGCGGCATTGTTGCCCATGTTGAACACCAGCAGGTCGGCCGGCGCACCGTCGGCATCGTCTGCCATGGCGCGGTCGAAGAGCGCGACCACCTCCACTTCCTTCGTGCCGTCGACCACGACCGCCGTCGCCGAGCCGCCGGCCTCGCGGATGCCCTGCACGACCTTGTCGATCTTGGGACCGGTGCGGCCCGCCACCAGCACGTGATACCCCTCTTTTGCAAAGCGTCGGCTCGCCGCCGCGCCCAGGCCGCGCTCGGCACCCACGCCCAGCACCACCGCCTTCGTCTTGTTCGCCATGTTCGCTCCTCGCAACGCCGTTGCACGGAACTTGCGGTGCGCCGCGCCTCTTCGCTACGGTCGATCGCATGAAATTAGCTCCATACCCCATGATCGATCTCGACCTCAGGGCACCACTCGACCGCCACCCCGCGACCGTGCTGCCCGACTGGATCGACTGGAACGGCCACATGAACGTGGGCTACTACGTGGTCGCCTTCGACAAGGCGACCGACACGCTCTGCCAGCAGTTCGGCTGCGGCTGGGAATACACGCGCGACAAGATCGGCATGACCTTCGTGCTCGAGGCGCACGTGACCTACGATCGCGAGGTCAAGGAAGGCGACGGCTTGCGCATCACCACGCAGATCCTCGACCACGACGCCAAGCGCCTCCACTTCATCCACATGATGTATCACGCCACGGAAGGCTATCTCGCCGCTACCAACGAACTCATGCTGATGAACATCGACTACCAGACCCGCCGCTCGGCGCCGTGGCCCGACTTCGCCATGGAGCGCATCGGGAAGCTCGCCGCGGCGCACGCCACTCTCCCGCGCCCGGCCCAGGCCGGCCGGCTCATCGGAATCAAGAAGAAGTAGCAGCGTCCATGCTTCAGTCCCTGCCGTACGAACTTCCCGAACTCATCACCCGCGCCCCGCTCGACACCCACCGATCCACCGTCATTCCCGAATGGGTCGACTGGAACGGCCACATGAACGTGGCCTTCTACGTCGCTGCCTTCGACCAGGCCTCGGGCGCCTTCATGCGCAACATGGGGCTGGGCCGCCGCTACGTCGACGGCAAGCTCGGCATGACCTTCGTGCTGGAAACCCACGTCACATACGACCGTGAGGTACGCGAGGGCGCGCCGCTGCGCTTCACCACCCAGCTGCTCGCCCGCGACGCCAAGAAGGTCCACCTGTTCCACGAGATGTACCATGCCGAGCAGGACTATCTGGCGGCGACCAACGAGACGATCGTCATGAACATCGACTACGAGACGCGGCGTTCTGGCCCCTGGCCGGTGCCGGTGACCGAGCGCCTCGACGCGATCTGGGAGACCCATAAGCTTCTGCCGAAGCCGGCCAAGGCCGGCCGGGTCATGGGACTCTCCAGGCGATGACGGTCGGCGAGGCGATCTCACCACGCCTCGTCTGACTCACCGAAACTGGCGCGAGACCGACCACGACGCAGCGCGGAACCATCCACTCGCTCCACATGTCGAGATCGACTGGCGATTGACGAGGGCCGTGTGGGGCGAGTGCTACGCGACCGAGGCCGCCGGAGCCATACTGCGCGACGCCTTCGAAAGCCTGGGCCTTCCCGAGAGACTGGCCTCCACCGCAGCCGACAATCTGCGCTCGCAAGCCGTCATGGGCCGCGCGAGACGGGGGCTGGAACTGAGTCACATCTTCCTAGTGTTAAAACTCGATAGATGTATGCAGGCATGCCATGCAGCATTCCCTTGTTGCAGACGATCCCAACGCTTGAAAAACTCAGCCGTGGGAAGCTGGTCAATTGTGAGGGTACAGTGCACTCGGTTTGGGCAGACGTCGTCACGGCGGCGCTGAACGAGGTGCGATATGGGGTGGTACTGCTCGACAAGACCCTCCACGCTCTCTTTATCAATCGCGCTTTCCATGAAATGTGGGCTTTGCCCCCGCCTCGACCGGGCAAGACCTACACGTTCAGAGACTTGATGGAGCACGGCCAGCAAACGGCTGCTTATCAGGTATCTCCGGAGGAAATGCACCGATACGTCGAACAGCGCATCGTCCTGGTCCAGGCCGGCACCCAGCCGCCGATGCAGCTGCCCTTGGCGGACGGTCGCACGCTCAGCTTCGAATGCATCGCCCTACCTGACGGCGGACGAATGCTGACATACACGGACATCACCGATCACGTGCATGCGATGGAACAGCTGCGCGAACTGGCGACGGTCGACGATCTGACGAAACTGCTCAATCGGCGGCAATTCCTGGCGTCACTGGAGGCCGAGTACCGAAGATCTGTACTGAGCAACGCCAATCTCTCCGTACTCATGATCGATGCCGACAACTTCAAGCAGATCAATGACCGCCACGGCCACGCCGCGGGCGATACCGTGCTGCGCGACCTGGCCGAACGGTGTTGCAGCGTGCTCCGGAAGTCGGATGTGGTCGGCCGCGTGGGCGGCGAGGAGTTCGCTGCGACGCTTGCCGAGACGGATCTGCAGGCAGGGTTTGAAACCGCAGAACGCCTGAGGCGCGTGGTCGAACGACATCCGGTGGAACTCAGCGGCAGTACCATACCCGTAACGGTCAGCCTCGGCGTCGCGGCGCGGGAAGGAAAAGTCGTTCAACCACAGGAGCTGCTGAAACTGGCCGACCGGGCCCTGTATGAGGCCAAAGCGACCGGCCGCAACAAAGTGGTTGCGCATCGGAGCACCCAGCAACGCGGCCCGCGGTAAGTCGCGAGCCGTGAATCAGTCGCCGGCAAGCTTCGACAGCGCCTCGCCGCTCAGCCGGTAGGGCAGCCAGTTGCGGATCCAGCGATAGCCCAGGCGCTCGTAGAAGCCGCGTGCCGGGTTCCAGTCGAGCACGTTGAGGTCGATGCGCTTGTAGCCCTTGTCCGCACATTCGCGGGCGAGGCCCTGCATCAGGGCGCGCGCCACGCCGCCGCGCCGCTCCCCGGGCACGACCCAGATGTCCTCGATGAAGATGCCGCGCGCCGCGGTCCAGACCGAATAGTTGAACGTGTAGAGGACGAAGCCCACCGGCGTCGCGCCACGCTCGGCGATCAGGGCGGCGAATTGCGGGTTCGCCCCGAAGCCGTCCCGTGCCAGCGTCTCGGGCGTCGAGCCGACCGCGTCGGGCTCGTCCTCGTAGGTCGCGAGATCGACCGAGAAACGATGCAGCGTATTGACGTCCGCGACCGTGGCCGGTCGCACCAACAGCTTCTGCGGATCAGACGGCAAGGTAGCCTCCATCGACCGGCAGGATGGCGCCGGTGATGTAGCTCGCCGCCTCCGAGCACAGGAACACGACCGGCCCGGCCAGCTCCTCCGGCTGGCCCACGCGCTTCATCGGCACGTGCGCGAGGAAGCCGTCCAGCCTCTTCGGGTCGGCGCGCGTCACTTCCGTCATCGCCGTGGCGATGATGCCCGGCGCCAGCGCGTTCACCCGCACGCCGTCGGGCGCCAGCTCGGTCGCGAGCGCGCGGGTGAACTGGGCCAGCGCGCCCTTCGAGACCGGATAGACGCCGCTGCCGGCCGGTGCGACGAAGGAGTTGATCGAGGCGATGTTCACGATGCTGCCCTTGGTGTGCTTCAGCTGCTCGATGAAAGCCATGGTGACGTTGAATGGCCCCTGGACGTTCACCTCCATCGTTCGCTCCCAGCGCGCCCGGCCGTCGGGCTCGGTCAGCCCGCCGCGCAGGAAGATGCCGGCATTGTTGACCAGGATGCTGATCGGGCCGACCAGCAGCGAGACGTCCTGCGCCAGCTTGGTGCAACTCTCCTCGTCGGTGACGTCGAGCGCATGGCCGCGCGCCTCGCCGCCCGCCTTGACGATGCTGTCGGCGATCGCGCGCGCCGCCTCGAGGTCGGCGTCAGTGACGATGACGCGCGCACCCGCTGCCGCAAGACCGCGCGCGATGGCGGCGCCGTTGCCGCGGCCCGCCCCTGTGACAAGGGCCAGCCGGCCGGTGAGCATGCCCTTCATGGCTCCTCCATCGTCTCGCGCGCCGCCCTGAGCGCTTCGTGCAGTACCACCTCGTCGCCCACATGGTTGGCCAGCAGGAGGATCAGCCGCGCGTCGAAGGCGCGGCACTGTTCGTCGCTGAGGCCGCGATGCGCGTCGACGATCGCATTGTAGACGTCGTCGGGCCGCGCGAGGTTGAGCGTGCGACGCAGCGCGCCGGTCGTGATCTCGGCCATTGCGGTCTCCTTCAGCCGTTCCCTGTCGCGCGCCGGACCGACGCCGCGACCGAAGCCGCATCGAAGCGGCGCCAGCGGGCGGCGACGTAGCGGTCCGGTCGGATCAGGTAGGTCGTGCCAGGTCGGCCATCGTAGCGCTGGCGGGCAAGTCCATCGCCCGCGATGCGCAGACAGGTCACCCCCGGCGGTAAATCGGCGAGCGGCACGTCCTCGTCACCGAAGGTGAGCAGGGTGAAGTCTGGCCCCAGCCGGTCGATCAGCCAGTCGCTTCCCTCCCGTCCGACCGGCGCATCGAGCATCGCCCGGCCCGGGCCCGGTCCGCGCATCCAGTCGGTATCGACGTCCGGCGTGTCGAGCGGCGAGCCCGGCTGGGCGGTCGGCACGGAAAGACGGCCGCTGTTGATCAGCGCGCGGGCAAAGGGGAAGTCGCGCGCCAGCGCAAGCGTGGCATCGCGAAAGGCGCGGGAGGCCGCGAACTTGGGCGTGATGAAGTCGGTGCTGCGCGTCGAATTCAGGATGTTCTCCTGCGCCGCGGTCCGACGTTCGCTGCAATAGCTGTCGAGCAGCGATACCGGCGCGGTTCCCCCCAGCACCATCGCCAGCTTCCAGGCGAGGTTGTCGACATCCGCGATGGCGCCGTTGCCGCCGCGCGCCCCGAACGGCGAAACGACGTGCGCGGCATCGCCGGCGAAGATCACCCGGCCGTGGACGAAACGCTCCATCATGCGGCAGGTGAAGGTGTAGACGCTGGTCCACTCATGCTCCCAGCGCGCCTCGGGCCCGAACATCTGGCGCAGGCGCCGGTCGATGTTCTCCGGCTTCTTCTCCTCCTCCGGATCGGCGTCGGGACCGAGCTGGAAATCGACTCGCAGGACATTGTCGGCCTGGCGGTGCAGCAGCACGGAATTGGTCGGATGGAACGGCGGGTAGAACCAGAAGCGACGTTCCTTGGGCAGTTCGCTCAGCAGCCGGATGTCGGCGATCAGGAAGCGATCGTGGAAGACCTCGCCGGGATAGGGCAGGTCCATCAGGTGGCGCACCGTGCTTCGCACGCCGTCGCACGCCACCAGCCAGCCGGCGTCGAGCGTGTAGCGGCCGTCCGGCGTCTCGACCTCGACCGCGACGCCGTCGGGCCGCGGCGTGACCGCGACCACCTTGTTGCGGAAGCGCATCTCGACGAGGGGCTCGGCGAGGCAGCGCTCAAAGAGATACTCCTCCACGTAGTACTGCTGCAGGTTCACGAAGGCCGGGAACTTGTGGCCCGGCTCGGGCTGCAGGTTGAAGCGGAAGACCGGCCTGTCGTGGAGATAGAGTTCGCCCTGCTCCCAGGTGATGCCCTTCTCGACCATGCGGCCCGCGACGCCGAACCGGTCCCAGGTTTCGAGACTGTGCTTGGCCTGGCAGATCGAGCGACTACCGAGGCTCACCGTATCGTCCTCGTCGAGCACGACCGACGCCACGCCGCGTTGCGCCAGCGCGAGCGCGAGGGTCGGTCCGGCCATGCCGGCGCCGACGATCACGACCGGGCGGTGCCCGCCGCCGCCATCGAGCTCAGGTGGTTTGGTGTAGGGGTAGTGACGGTAAGTGTAGGAACTCATGGGAGCGCGCCACTCCAGTGGCGCTCATGATGCGCCACTGGAGTGGCGCGCTCCAGGGCAGTCATCGTCAGTCCGCCTTTTCGAGTGCCGCCCACATCTCGATGTCGCGCTCGGCCGTCCAGATGCGCGGATGATCGAGACCCTTGGCCTCGTCGTAGGCACGGCTGACGTCGAACGGCATGCAGTGCTCGAAGATGACCCAGTTGCCGTAGCGTGGCTGCAGCGCCGCCATCGCCTTGTCGTAGGCCTGCTTCAGCGAATCGCCCGCTTCGGCGCTCTGCGACACGGCCTTGTAGAGGTCGCTCAGGAAGGCCTGCGTACCGGCGATGCCCTCCTCCACATGGGTTTCGCCGATCAGCGCGTCGCCGCGGCCCGGCACCAGCGCCTCCGGCCTGAGGTCCCGCAGCTTCTGCAGGGTCTCGGGCCAGTCCTTGTAATGCGCGTCGCCACAATAGGGCGTGGCGCCGTATTCCACGAGATCGCCGCTGAACAGGGTGCGCTCCTCGGGCAGCCAGACGATCGTGTCGCCCTTGGTGTGGCCGCGCCCGGCATGGATGATGTCGACCTGCAGCTTGCCCAGCCACAGGGTCATGCGGTCCGTGAAGGTGATGGTGGGCCAGGTGAGACCCGGGATGGTCTCCGCTGCCTGGAACAGGCGCGGAAAGCGCTGCAGCTCCGACTTGTAGTCCTGCGCACCGCGCTCGACGATCATCTCGCGCGTGGCTTCGCTGCAGATGATGTGCTCGGGACTGTAGCCGCTGGCACCCAGCACGCGCACGGCATGATAGTGCGTCAGTACCACGTACTTGATCGGCTTGTCGGTGACGGTGCGAACGCGCTCGATCACCTGCTCCGCCATCTTCGGGGTCGCCTGGGCATCGATCACCATCACCGCATCGTCGCCGATCACGATGCCGGTATTGGGGTCGCCTTCCGCGGTAAAGGCATAAGCGTGTTCGGACAGGCGGCTGAAGGTGATCTTCTTGTCCGTCATGTCAGCCTGCGAGGCGAACGCCTTGGCCATCGATATCTCCCCGTTGTCGATTGACCGGAACCTATGCAGCGCCCGGCGCTTGAGTCAAAGCGTGGCTATTCACAGGCGGGTCAGTCGCTGCCGTACTTGTGATAGGTCGAGCGATCGCCGGTGCGGACGCTGACGTCGAAGGCGTCGCCGTCGCGCTCCAGCCGTAGCTTCACCACCGAGCCGGCCGGCCCGATCGCCCAGAGCTTGCGGTAGAAGTCGCCGACATCGTCGAGGACCTCGCCGTTCAGCGCCTGCAGGATGTCGCCGCGTTGCAGGCCGGCGCGGTCGGCCGGTCCGCCATCGGAAATTCCGCCGACCACGAGCTGACCCATATGCTCGACCGTGTAGATGCCGAGCCACGGGCGCGGCGGCGTCGACAGGCGGCCGGTGGCGACGAGTTCCTCGAAGATCGGCTTCAGCCGGTTGATCGGCACGTACATGTTGCCGGGGAAGGCCGGAGACCCCGGGCCCAGCGCCTCCTGCACCAGCAGCGAACCGACCCCGAGGAGTGCGCCGTCCTGGCCAATCAGGGCGGAGCCGCCCCATAGCGGATAGGCCGGCACCGTGAAGATCGCGCTGTCGAGCAGATATTCCCAGTAGCCCGCGAATTCGCGCCGGCCGGCGATCTTGACCTTGAGCGCCGCCTTCTCGCCGCCCAGGCCTGCGACATAGGCCTCGCCGCGCAAGGCGAGCGAATCGGAATCGCCGAAGCGCATTGGCTTGAGCGGGATCGGCATCTCGGTGCGAACCAGCCCGAAACCACTCTCATAATCGTAGCCGACGATGCGGGCGGCGGTCTCGTTGCCCTCGATGTCGGTGATGGTGACGGTGTCGGCCTCCATGATCAGATAGCCGATGGTCAGCACCAGCCCTTCGTCGTCGACCAGGATGCCGTGACCTTCACGCTCCGTGCCCAAAGTCTGGGCCGAGCGGCGGCTCTCCGGGATGGTGGTCTTGACGCCGACCACGGCCGGCAGGGCGGCCGCAACCGGAGGCGGCAGGTTGGAGCCGCCGCCCGGCGTGCGGGCGACCACGCCGTCGTCGCCGGGCGGAGGCCAATGGCCCGACCCGTTTGCGGAACCGTTCAACCCTCGGGCCATCCGCACACCTCCGCCGCGCCCCATGCGCGTCCACAGTCTCGAAGATAGGCGTCCGCCGTCGCGATTGCTATATGACGGTGCATGGCGCCCCCCGCCGATCCGTTCGAAATCACCGATGACCCCGTTCCGGCCGCGCCACTGCCGGCACGGCGCGCCGTCACGTCCACCGCCCATCTCGAAGGCCTGAACGACGAGCAGCGCCAGGCCGTCACCCACGCCGGGGGACCGCTCCTGGTGCTGGCGGGCGCGGGCACTGGCAAGACCCGCGTATTGACGACCCGGATCGCCCACCTGCTGCTGACCGGCCAGGCCCGGCCGTCGCAGATCCTCGCCGTCACCTTCACCAACAAGGCGGCACGCGAAATGCTCGACCGCGTGGCGAGCCTGATCGGCGGTGCCGCGGACGGAATGTGGCTCGGCACCTTCCACGCCATCGGCGTTCGCGTGCTGCGCCGCCATGCCGAACTGATCGGACTCAAGAGCAACTTCACCATCCTCGACACCGATGACCAGACGCGCCTGATCAAGCAGCTGCTGCAGGCCGAGGGCATCGACGACAAGAAGTGGCCGGCGCGCATCCTGTCGGGAATCATCCAGCGCTGGAAGGATCGCGCACTGACGCCGGACAAGGTCTCGGGCGCCGAAGCCGGCGAGTTCGCCGGCGGCCGCGCGGCCGACATCTACCGCCAGTACCAGGAACGGCTCGCCGAGGTGAACGCCGTCGATTTCGGCGACCTGGTGATGCACTGCGTGACCCTGTGGCAGAAGCATCCCGACATTCTGGCGATCTATCACGGCCGCTTCCGCCACATCCTGGTCGACGAGTATCAGGACACCAATGTTGCCCAGTATCTCTGGCTGCGGCTGCTGGCGCAGGGAACGGAGAATGTCTGCTGCGTCGGCGACGACGACCAGTCGATCTATGGCTGGCGCGGCGCCGAGGTCGGCAACATCCTGCGGTTCGAGAAGGATTTCGCCAACGCCACCATCGTGCGGCTGGAGCGCAACTATCGTTCGACGCCGCACATCCTGGCCGCCGCCTCGCATCTCATCGCCCACAACGAAGGCCGGCTCGGCAAGACGCTGTGGACCGACGCCAAGGAAGGCGAGCGCATCTCGCTGCGCGGCGTCTGGGACGGCGACGAGGAAGCGCGGACCATCGGCGAGGAGATCGAGGCGCTGCAGCGCGACAAGCACCGGCTTTCGCAGATCGCCATCCTGGTCCGTGCCGGCTTCCAGACCCGCGAGTTCGAGGAACGCTTCATCACCATGGGCCTGCCCTATCGCGTGATCGGCGGGCCGCGCTTCTACGAGCGCCAGGAGATCCGCGACGCGCTGGCCTATTGTCGCGTCACCATCCAGCACGACGACGATCTCGCCTTCGAGCGCATCTACAATACGCCGCGCCGGGGCCTCGGCGAATCGGCGCTGCGCACCTTGCGGCTGATCCAGCGCACGCAGAAGATCTCGCTGTTCGAGGCGACGCGGCGGGCGCTCGAAACCGACGAGTTGAAGGCCCGTCCGCGCAAGGCGCTGGGCGACCTGATCCGCAACTTCGAACGGTGGCGCGCCATGCTCGACGGCATGAGCCATGTCGAGGTGGTGGAAACCATGCTCGACGAATCGGGATACGCCGACATGCTGCGCATGGACCGCTCACCCGAGGCAGAAGGCCGGATCGAGAACCTGAAGGAGCTCGTCAACGCACTGCAGGAATTCGACTCCCTGCCGGCCTTCATGGAGCACGTGGCGCTGCTCACCGACATGGCGTCGCGCGACGACACCGACATGGTGAGCGTGATGACCCTGCACGCCGCCAAGGGCCTCGAGTTCGACACGGTGTTCCTGCCCGGCTGGGAGGAAGGGCTGTTCCCCAACCAGCGCGCGCTCGACGACAAGGGCCAGGCCGGACTCGAGGAGGAGCGGCGGCTGGCCTATGTCGGCCTGACGCGGGCTCGCAAGCGGGCCTATGTGTCCTTCGCCGCCAACCGCCGCGTCTTCAACCAGTGGCAGGCCGCCATCCCGTCGCGCTTCCTGCGCGAACTGCCGCCCGCCCAGCTGGCGCAGAGCAGCGATGCCGGCCTCTACGCGACCTATTCCGCCGGCCATCATGGCGGACTGCGCGACCAGGCGAGCGGCTTCGAATACGAGAGCCTGGGCGTTCCCGGCCGCCGCGGCCGCTATCGCGACGAGACGGCCGACGATCGCCGTGCGACGGAAGGCGACCGGGTCGATCTCAGCATCGGGCAGCGGGTTTTCCATCAGAAGTTCGGCTACGGCCTGATCGTCGCCGTCGACGGCAACAAGCTCGACATCGAATTCGAGAAGGCCGGCCCCAAGAAGGTGCTCGACAGTTTCGTCGAAGCCGCCTGAACAAGAACCGCAGGAGAGAAACCCCATGTTCCGTCGCTCAGCCCTCGCCCTCGGCTCCGCCCTTTGTGTCGTGCTCGCAGCCGGTTCGGGTTTCGCCCAGACCGGCAAGGTGACGGTCGTCACATCCTTCTCCAAGGACGTCACCGATCCGATCAAGAAGGCCTTCGAGAAGGCCGTTCCGGGCGCCACGCTAGAAGTGCAGAACCGCAACACCAATGCCGGCGTGAAGTTCATCGAGGAGACCAAGGGCAACAACCAGGTCGATCTGTTCTGGGCCTCCGCACCCGACGCCTTCGAGGTTTTGAAGGGCAAGAAGCTGCTGTCCGCCTACAAGCCCAAGGCCACCGGCATCGCCGAAAAGGTCGGTTCCTATCCGGTGAACGACAAGGACGGTTTCTACTCCGGCTTCGCGGCCTCGGGCTACGGCATCATGTGGAACGAGCGCTACGTGAAGGCCAACAAGCTGCCGACGCCCAAGGAATGGCAGGACCTCGCGCAGGCGCCCTACTTCGACCATGTGTCGATCTCGGCACCGTCACGCTCGGGCACCACGCACCTCACGATCGAGACGATCCTGCAGGGCGAAGGCTGGGACAAGGGCTGGCGCACCACCAAAGACATCGCCGGCAACCTGCGCACCGTCACGGATCGATCGTTCGGCGTACCGGAGGCGGTGAACTCGGGCCAGGTCGGCTACGGCATCGTGATCGACTTCTTCGCCTTCTCCTCGCAGGGCGCGGGCTTTCCGGTGAAGTTCGTCTATCCGTCGGTGACGACCCTGGTCCCGGCCAATGTCGCCGTCGTCGCCAACGCGCCGAACAAGGCCGGCGCCGAGGCCTTCATCGAGTTCCTGCTCTCGCCCACCGGCCAGGAGGTGCTGCTGGAGCCGACGATCCGCCGTCTGCCGGTGCGTCCCGATACATATGCCAAGGCGCCGGCCGACTATCCCAACCCCTTCAAGGACAAGAACCTGCAGGGACTGCTCACCTTCAACGCCGAATTGTCGGAAAGCCGCACGGCCGCGGTCGACACGCTGTTCGACCAGCTCATCACCTTCCAGCTCGAGCCGTTGAAGGCAGTGACGAAGGTGCTGCACGAGGTCGATGCGGCGCTGAAGAAAAAGGACAATGCCCAGGCCCGCGCGCTGGCCAAGGAAGCGCGCGACCTGATCGCCGCCATGCCGATCACCGCGGCACAGGCCGCCTCGCCCGAGATCAAGGCCGCCTTCACCGGCGGCAAGGAAAAGTCGGCACGTCAGGCCGAGCTGGAACAGCAATGGGCCGCCTTCGCCAAGGAGAAGTACGCCGCCGCAAAAGCCAAGGCCGACGAGGCGCTGAAGCTGGCGCGCTAGTGCGGCTCACGCACCCACTGCCTCCCCATTCAGAGGGGGAGGTGCCCGCGCCATGCGCGGGCGGAGAGGTCATCGCTTTCGGGGTCGCTGCATATGACCCCTCCGCCCCTGACTACAGGGGCACCTCCCCATTTGAATGGGGAGGTGTATGAGCCGCTCTCCCGGGCAGATCGCACTGGCGCTCGCGATCGCGCTGTTCCTCGGCATCTTCCTGATCGTGCCGGTGGCGACCGTCGTCTATGTCGCCTTCACCGAGAAGGGCGGCGGCGGGCTGACGCTCGTCAACTTCCTCGACTTCGGGCGCACCGACCTGTTCGTGCGCTCGTTCTGGAACTCGGTCTACGTGTCCGGCATGACCGTCGTCTGGGCCTCGGTACTCGCGCTGCCGCTGGCCTATCTCACGACGCGCTTCGAGTTCCGGGGCGCCATGCTGGTGCAGACGCTGGGGTTCCTGCCGCTGATCATGCCGCCCTTCGTCGGCGCGGTGGCGATGCAGCTCCTGTTCGGGCGCAACGGCTCGGTGAACCTGCTTCTCGACGAATGGTTCGACTTCAAGATCGGCTTCATGGAAGGCCTGAACGGCGTCATCTTCCTGCAGGCGATCCACTATTTCCCGTTCATCCTGGTCAACCTGTCGGCGGCGCTGCGCAACATCGACCGCAGCATGGAGGAGGCGGCGCAGAATCTGGGCTCGCACGGGCTGCGCCTGTTCCGCCGCATCGCGCTGCCGCTGGCGCTGCCGGGCTACATCGCCGGCGCAAGCCTGGTGTTCGTGAAGGTGTTCGACGACGTGGCCACGCCGCTGCTGCTGAACGTCAAGGAGATGCTGGCGCCGCAGGCCTATCTGCGCATCACTTCGATCGGCATCGACGATCCGATGGGTTACGTGATTTCCGTCGTGCTGATCCTGGTCGCAGTGGCCACCATGTGGGCGACGGCGCTGGTCATGAAGGGCAAGGACTACGCCACCACCCAGCGCGGCGGTGGCGGTCTCGCCCGGCGGCAGCTGAGACCGCGCGAGCAGGCGCTGGCCTATGCGGTCGTGATCCTGATCCTGGCGCTGGTGCTGGCGCCGCATGTCGGGCTGGTGCTCCTGTCCTTCGCCACGGTCTGGTCGTTCAGCCCCCTGCCCGACGGCTACACGCTCGCCCACTACACGCGCGTCCTGGGCGACAGCTCGGTCTACATCAAGAACACCCTGCTCTACGCCGGTCTCGCTGCCACCATCGACGTCGTGATCGGCGGTGCCATCGCCTACCTCGTGCTGCGCACCCGGCTGCCGGGACGCCAGTGGCTCGACTGGGCCGCCAGCACGGCGCTCGCGGTGCCCGGCGTGGTGCTGGGCATCGGCTACCTGCGCGCCTTCTACGGCGTCAGCCTGCCCGACGGCACGCCGCTCGCGACGCTGTGGATCGTGATCGTGCTGGCCATCGCCATCCGCCGCCTGCCCTACGCGCTGCGCGCGGCCTATGCCGCCCTACAGCAGATCTCGGTCTCGCTGGAAGAGGCGGCGGAGAACCTCGGGGCCACCAAGGCCCGCACGGTGCGGCGGGTGGTGATCCCGCTGATGACCGGCGGTCTGCTGGCCGGCTTCATCACCAGCTTCGCCACCGCTGCGGTGGAACTCTCGGCCGTGCTGATCCTCGTGCAGTCCAACTCGGATGCACCGCTGGCCTATGGCCTCTACGTGCTGATGCAGACCCCGGCCGGGCGCGGCGCCGGCGCGGCGCTGGGCGTGATCGCCGTGCTCATCGTGGCGATCTGCATGTGGCTGTCGCAGCTCGCGGTCGATCGCTCGCAACGCGCACGGGGCCTCGATATATGACGGACATGACCATGTCGAAGCCGGCCCGGGCGGTGGGCATCGAGATCACGGGGATCAACCTTTCCTACGGCGCGACCCATGTGTTGAAGGACGTGGCCCTCTCGATCAGGCCCGGCGAATTCTTCGCCTTCCTCGGCCCCTCGGGCTGCGGCAAGACCACCCTGCTGCGGCTGATCGCGGGCTTCGCCCAGGCGCAGACGGGCAAGGTCCTGCTCGACGGACAGGACGTGGCGCCGCTGCCGCCGTGGAAGCGCGACGTCGGCATGGTGTTCCAGAGCTACGCACTGTGGCCGCACATGACGGTCGCGAAGAACGTCGCCTTCGGGCTCGAGGAGCGGCGGCTCCCGCGCGCCGAGATCGACCGCCGGGTCGCCCAGGCGCTGGACCTGGTCGGCCTCTCCGCCTTCGCCGAGCGTCGACCGGCACAGTTGTCGGGCGGACAGCAGCAGCGCGTCGCCGTGGCGCGCACCATCGCGATCGAGCCCAAGGTGCTGCTGCTCGACGAACCGCTCTCCAACCTCGACGCCAAGATGCGGGTCAGCGTGCGCCGCGAACTGCGCGCGCTGCAGCAGCGGCTGGGACTCACGACGATCTTCGTGACCCACGACCAGGAAGAGGCCAACACGATCTGCGACCGCATCGCCGTGCTCGACGCCGGCCGGATCCAGCAGGTCGGCACGCCGATGGAACTCTACGAGAACCCCGCCAACCTGTTCGTCGCCAACTTCCTGGGATCGGCCAACATCCTCGACGAGCGGTGCGGCGTGCCGATCCCGGCCGGCAAGCGCCTCGTCTTCCGGCCGCAGCACGCCTCGCTGTCGGTGCCGGAAACCGCGTCGCTGCGCGGGCCGGTCACACATCGCGAATTCCTGGGCGCGACCGTCCGCTATGCCGTGCAGATCGGCGACAGCGAGATCCTGATCGAGACGCCGTTTCAATCCGGCAGCGAATTGCGCAGCGTGGGCGATCAGGTCGGCGTGGACTTGCCACCCCGGCGCATGCTCTTCCTTCCGGCATGAACAAGGTACGCAAGGCCGGCTTCGTCGCGCCCGCTGCCCAGCGCGCCGGCTGGGAATCCCTGCTGGAGGAACGGCTGGGCGAGGAAGGCTTCATCGTCGCGAGCTGCGAGGTCTCGCGCGACGGTCCCTGGCGCATTGACATCTTCGGCGAGGGCGACGAGGCGCTGGTCGAGGCGGCCATCGAGGCTGCGGCGCAGGCCCTCGGCATCGACGTGCCGAATTGGGCATGGGAGGCGCTGCCCGACATCGACTGGCTGGCCGAGAACCAGCGTTCGTTCCGGCCCTTTGCGGTCGGCCCCTTCTGGGTTCACCCGTCGCATGTGCCCGAAGGGAAGCCGGCCGGGCTGCTGCCGCTGCGCATCGACGCCGGCCTGGCCTTCGGCACCGGCACGCATGCTACGACGCGCGGCTGTCTCGAGATGCTGGCGACCCTCGATCCCGCCGAGACGGTCAACGCCGTCGACGTGGGATGCGGCAGCGGCATCCTCGCGATCGCGATGGCGAAGCTCTGGAAGCGCCCCGTTTTCGGCGGCGACAACGATGCCGAGGCGGTGGAAGTCGCGCGCGAGAATGCAGGGCTGAACGGCGTCCCGGAGCTTTGCTCCTTCTTCGTCTCGTCAGGCCTGCAGGCCGACGAACTGGCCGGGAGCGCGCCCTACGATCTGATCGTGGCGAACATCCTGGCCGCCCCCTTGCTGGACCTCGCGGAGGCGTTCGGTGCAGCCGTTCGCCCGGGCGGGCGCGTCCTGCTGAGCGGCCTGCTGGTCGAGCAGGCGGCGGCCATCCTCAGCGGCTATGAACGACAGCGATTCAGCTTCGAACGCCGGATCGATCTGGAGACGGGGGGCGCCTGGTGGCGCAGCCTGATCCTGCGCCGAAACTGACCCCAAAAGCGAAAGGGCCGGCTTTCGCCGGCCCTCGTACGCTTACGCTTACGCTACTCAACAGTCGGCTACGCCGCGCGACGCAGGTTCTGGTTGGCCGCGGCGACCCGCTCGCCCGCACCCTCGAACTGCGGGGTAACGCCCTCGGCAGCCTCGCGGATGGCGAATGTTATGTCGGCCCGGCACAGGCCAAGGTCCGACAGTTCGCGGTCGCTCATGCGGTGGAGCTGGGCCTCGGCGGCGCGCAGCTTGAGGTCGGCCTTGATGCCGCCGACGACGCGGTCGTACGTCCGGCCAGCCCACAGGATCGCGTCACCCAGTGCGTTGGCCAGCCATTCGGCACGCGCGTACCTGGCGCGTAGCTCGAGAAGGCGGCGATCATCGAGGGTGAAGCTGATCTTGGTATTCGCGTTTCCCCCCGCCGGCGTAGTTTCGCTGGTCAGATCCTCAAAGGTCCGAATCGGCTGGGTCATCATGTGTCTCTCCTTCAATTGTGCAGCGCGATAGTCGATGCTGCACTGCACCCAGCAAATATAGAGCCTTGAGTCGCAACAATAAGTGCGGACTACGAAAGGTCGACATGCACTTTATGCATATCAACACAGGTCAAAGCATTTCTCATGGGCGCACGAAATATTATTGCTGGATTTGCTCAGACCCACCGCGCCGCGTAGGGTTCGCTCCATCATGACGACCGCTCCTGCCGACGTAATTGCCCTGCTTCGCCGCCATGGACGCGGCACCGACGCCGCCTCGATCGGCGACCTGATGCGCGGCGTCGCCGCCGCGCCCGAAAGTCTCTCGGGCCCGGAATGGGTCGAACTGGTCGATCCGGCCGCTGATGCGGAATTGACCACGGCATTGTGCAAGTGGCGGGCAGACCTGGCGGCCGCTGACGACGGGCTGCAGGCCAGCCCGGCGCCGGGCGAGCGACTGGCCGACCTCCGCGCCGAACTGAAGCGCCGCGGGCTGGACGGCTTCGTCGTCCCCCGGGCGGACGAGCACCAGGGCGAATACGTGCCGCGCCGCTCGCAGCGCCTGGGATGGCTCACCGGCTTCAGCGGCTCCGCGGGCCTCGCCATCGTCCTCACGGACCGCGCGGCCATCTTCGTCGACGGCCGTTACACCCTGGCGGTGCGCGACCAGGTCGATGTCACGGCCTTCGTGCCGCACCAGGTTCCCGAGCAGTCGGCCGAACAGTGGATCGCCGACAACCTGCCCAAGGGCGGCCGGCTGGGCTTCGATCCCTGGCTGCAGACGGTCGACGGCTACGACCGCTTCGCCCGTGCCTGCCAGCGGGCGGGCGGCAGCTTCGTCCCCGTCGAGTCCAATCCGGTCGATGCGGTTTGGCGCGAACGGCCGCCGGCACCGCTGGCGCCGGTGTTGCCGCATCCCGTTGAGTTCGCCGGCGAGACCAGCGAAAGCAAGCGCGCCCGCATCGCTTCGATCCTGGCCAGCCGGAACGCCGACGTGGCGCTGATCACCGCACCCGACTCGATCGCCTGGCTGCTGAACGTGCGCGGCGGCGACGTCCCGCGTACGCCCTTCGCGCTGGGCTTCGCGCTGATCCACGGCGATGGCCATGTCGATCTCTACATGGACCGGCGCAAGATTCCCGATCGGACCGTTTCATGGCTGGGCAATGCGGTGACACTGGCGCCCCCGGAGGAGCTGGGCAGCGCGCTCGACATGATGGGCAAACTCGGCAAGCGCGTCCTGCTCGAGCCGTCGACGGCGCCCTACTGGGCCGCGACGCGCCTGCAGGCTGCGGGCGCGTCGCTGGTTCGCGACGCCGACCCGATCGCGCTCCCCAAGGCCTGCAAGAACGCCGTCGAGTTGGAAGGCATCCGCGTCGCCCACCGCCGCGACGGCGCCGCCGTCAGCCGCTTCCTGGAATGGCTGGACACCCGATCCGGCACCGGCACGTTGCGCGAGATCGAGGTGTCCGACCGGCTGCAGGCGATGCGCGAAGAGACCGGCAAGCTGCGCGACCTCAGCTTCGACACGATCTCCGGCGCCGGCGCCAACGGCGCCATCGTTCACTACCGGGCGTCGGAGGCGACCGAGCGCACGCTCGAGCCGGGAAGCCTCTACCTCGTGGATTCGGGTGGCCAGTATCGCGACGGCACCACCGACATCACGCGCACCGTCGCGGTCGGCACGCCGTCCCGCGAGATGCGCGATCGTTTCACGCGGGTCCTCAAGGGACACATCGCGTTGGCCAGTGCGCGTTTCCCGGTCGGCACGACCGGCTCGCAGCTCGACGTGCTGGCGCGCTATGCACTCTGGCAGGTCGGCCTCGACTACGATCACGGCACCGGTCACGGCGTCGGCGCCTATCTTTCGGTGCACGAGGGGCCGCACCGAATCTCCAAGATGCCGAATTCGGTCGCCCTGCAGCCCGGCATGATCGTCAGCAACGAGCCCGGCTACTACAAGACGGGCGCCTACGGGATCCGCATCGAGAATCTCGTGGCCGTGAAGGAGGTCGAGATCGAGGGCGCTGACCGCCGCTATCTCGAATTCGAGACGCTGACGCTGGCCCCAATCGATCTCGCCTGCGTCGAGTCTTCCCTGCTGACCGACGCCGAGCGGCAGTGGCTCAACGACTATCACCGCCGGGTGCGCGAGACGGTCGGACCGAGCGTCGACGAAGCGACCCGCGCCTGGCTCGACCGGGCGACCCGCGCGATCTGACCGAACAGGCAAAGCCCGCCCAAGGCTGGAGCTATTCGCTCAGCTTCACCCACTCTTCTTCCGTCATCGTCTGGATGCCCAATTCGGCCGCCTTCCGGGCCTTCGAGCCGGCGTTCTCTCCGACCACGACCAAGCTGGTCTTCTTCGAGACCGAATCGGTGACCTTGGCGCCCAGTTCCTCGGCACGCGCCTTTGCAGCGTCACGGGTCATGGTGGAAAGCTCGCCGGTGAAGACGACGATCTTGTCCCTGAGCCTGGCATCTGCGGCGATGACGCGTCGCTCGACCGGCTGGACCGTGAGCTGCTTCAACAGATCCCGGATGATCTCGACATTGTGGCCTTCGCCGAAGAAGGCGCACATCGCGTCCGCCGTCGTGACGCCGATCTGCTCGACGTTGCACAGCCGGCCGTAGCCCGGCCCGACGGTCTCGGCGGCCTTGTCCTTCTTTGCGGGCCCGGGATGCGCCTCGCGCTCCTTCACGGCAGCCAGCATCCCGGCCAGCCATGCATCTGCATCACCGTATTCCTGCGCCAGGATCTTCGCCGTGGCCTCGCCGATCAGGGGGATGCCGATCGCGTTGATGAACCGGTCGAGCGAGATGACGCGGCGAGCCTCGATGGCGGCCAGCAGGTTGCGCACCGAGAGATCGCCCCAGCCCTCGCGCTTCCTGATGTCGGCCTCGTGGTCGCGCAGCCGGAAGATGTCGCCCGGCACCTTGAGAAGCCCGTCGTTGAAGAAGTTCTCGATGTGCGTGCCGCCCAGCCCCTCGATGTCGAAACAGTTGCGCGACACGAAGTAGCGCAGGCGTTCGACCTGCTGGAACGGGCATTCGAGCCCACCGGAGCAACGCCGCACCACGCCGCCCTCCTCGGCCTTGACCTCGGTCCCGAGCGGACAGGGGCAATGCATGGGAAAGTGGTACTTCCGGGCATTCGCGGGGCGTTCGTCGGGGATGAAGCCCAGCACCTGCGGGATCACGTCGCCGGCGCGCTGGATCGTCACCATGTCGCCGACTCTCACGTCGAGACGCTCGATCTCGTCGGCATTGTGCAGGGTGGCCCGCCCCACCATGACGCCGCCGACATTCACCGGCTCCAGTTCTGCCACCGGCGTCAGCGCGCCGGTACGGCCGACCTGGATGTTGATGGCGTTGAGGCGCGTGCGTGCCTGTTCTGCCGGGAACTTGTGGGCCGTCGCCCAGCGCGGCGCACGGCTCACGAATCCCAACCGCTCCTGCCAGTCGATGCGATCGACCTTGTAGACGACGCCGTCGATGTCATAGGGCAGCGCCGGGCGCTCGGCGCCGATCTTGTCGTAGAAGGCTCGGACTTCGTCCGGCGTGCGGCAGAGCTTCGTCAGGGGATTGGTCTTGAAGCCCCATTTCCCGAGCAGTTCCAGGTATTCGCTATGGGTCTTCCAGCCGCGCGGCTCCGCCTCGCCCCAGGCATAGGCGAAGAACCGCAGGGGACGCTGCGCGGTGATGCCGGCGTCGAGCTGGCGCAGCGAGCCTGCGGCGGCATTGCGCGGGTTGGCGAAGGTCTTCTCGCCCGCCTCCTCCTGGCGCCGGTTCATCTCCTGGAATGCCTTGCGCTCCATGTAGACTTCGCCGCGCACATCGATCGACTTCGGGAACCCGTCCTTGCCGTAAGGCTTCAGCGTCTGCGGAATGTCCTTCACGGTGAGCAGGTTGGCCGTCACGTCCTCGCCCGTGGTGCCGTCGCCGCGCGTCGCGCCCTGGACGAACTCGCCATCCACGTAGCGCAGGCTGATCGACAGACCGTCGATCTTGGCCTCGCAGCTGAAGGCGATCTCGTCCTCGGGGCCGATATTGGTTTCCTTCTCGAGGCCGCGGCGCACGCGGTCGAGGAACTCCTGCAGTTCCCCGTCGGTGAAGCAATTGTCGAGCGACAGCATCGGCCTTGAATGCTTTACCTTGGCGAAGGCCGTGGTCGGCGTCGGTGCGACCGTCTGCGTCGGACTGAGCATGTCGACGACCTGGGGAAAGCGCGCCTCGATCGCCTTCAGCCGCTGACGAAGCTTGTCGTAGTCCGCATCCGAGATCTCCGGCTCGTCCTTCTCGTGATAGAGCCTGTCGTGGTGGACGATCTCCTCGGCCAGCCGCTTGTGCTCGGAGCGGGCCTGCCGTTCGGTCAGCTTGTCGACGGCGAGCGCCGCCACGACCTTGGCCGCACGCGACATCCTTCTCCTCCTAGCCCGCCGTCGCCAGCAGCCGGTCGGCTGCAGCGCGCGCCTCGACCGTCACTTCCGCACCCGACAGCATGCGCGCGATCTCCTCGCGGCGGCCCTGGGCATCCAGCGCCAGCACATCGGTGCTGGCGGCCGTGCGGGTGGTGGTCTTGCGGATGAGCCAGTGCCGGTCGGCGATCGCGGCGACCTGCGGCGAATGGGTGACGACCAGCACCTGAACGTCCTTTGCCAGCCGCTTAAGCCGCTCACCGACGGCAGCGGCGGTGGCACCACCGATGCCGGAATCGACCTCGTCGAACACGATCGTGGGCGCGTCGCCCGCCTTGGCCAGGCAGACTTTGAGCGCCAGCAGAAAGCGCGAGAGTTCGCCACCCGATGCGATACGGGCAATCGGCGCCGGCGGCGCGCCGGGATTGGTCGACACGGTGAACTGCACGCGATCGGTCCCGGCAGCCGACCATTCCGCCTCCGGCAGAGCGGCCACTTCGGTGACGAATTTCGCCCGTTCGAGCTTGAGGGGGGCGAGTTCCGCCGCCACCGCCTTATCGAGTCTGGCGGCGCCCTTGCGCCGCGCTGCGGACTGCGCTTCCGCTGCGGCCACGTAACTGGAGCGGGCCGCCTTGGCCTCGGCCGCGAACTTCTTCAGTCCCGCCTCGCCATCATCCAGAGCCGCCAGCTGGGTCGAGAACTTCTCGGCAAGCTCGGACAGGCCCGCGACCGCGACATTGTGCTTGCGCGCCATGGCCCGCAGCGCGAACAGCCGCTCCTCGATTTTCTCCAGCCGGGCCGGATCGAACTCGAGCGCATCGCGTGCGATCTCGAGCTGGGCCTGCGCCTCGGTGGCTTCGCTCAGCGCCCGTTCGAGCGCCGCCAGCGGTGCGTCGAGCCGACCATTCGCCTTCTCAGCATTCCGCTCGATCAGGCGGTGTGCCATGCGCAGGCTGGCGACCGCGCCGCGCCCCTGCTCCAGCTCGGCCAACGCCTGCGTGACGGCCTCGCCCACCGCGCTGCCTGCCCGCATCTGCGCCCGTTCGCTCGCCAGCGTTTCCTCGTCGTCCGCCCTTGGCGACAGCGCCTTCAGTTCCTTTACCGCATGGCGCAGGAAATCCTCGTCGCGCCGCGCGGCCTCGGCGGTTGCGAGCGCGTCGGCATGCGCCTGCTCCGCCGATCGCCATGCCGTCCACGCGGATGCCACCGTGGCCGCCTGCTTCTCAAGGCCGGCAAAGGCATCGAGCGACGCACGGTGGGTGCCCATGTCGAGCAGACCGTGCTGATCCATCTGGCCCTGGATCTCGACCAGCGTATCGCCCAGCCGGCGCAGCAACGCGACCGAAGCCGGCTGATCGTTGACGAAGGCGCGGCCGCGGCCGTCGACGGCGATCGTGCGCCGCAGGGTCAGCAGGTCCTCGCTATCGAATCCCTGCTCGGTGAGGATGGAGCGTGCGGGATGATCGCGCGGCAGGTCGAAAGAGGCGGCGATTGAGGCTTGCGGCGTACCGCGCCGAACCACGCCCGATTCAGCACGCGCGCCAAGCACCAGGCCGAGCGCGTCGATCAGGATCGACTTGCCGGCGCCGGTCTCGCCGGTCAGGGCGCCAAGGCCGCCGCCATGGGCGAAATCGAGGTCGAGCTTCTCGATCAGCACGAAATCGCGGATCGAAAGCGTGGCGAGCATGCCGGACGGTCAGAAGATGCTGGAGAACCAGCCGCGCTTCTCGTCGGGCGGCCGTGTGCCCTCGCCGGTCATCAGGAAGTAGCTGTCCTGATACCATTCGCTGCCGGGGAAATTGTAGCCCAGCACCGCTGCCGCTTCCTTGGCCTCGCTCTTCACGCCGAGCGAGAGATAGCTCTCCACGAGGCGATGGAGCGCCTCCGGCACGTGCGTCGTCGTCTGATAACGTTCAATCACCACGCGGTAGCGGTTGATGGCGCCGACATACTGCTGATTGGTCTGGTAGTAGCGCCCGACCGTCATCTCCTTGCCGGCCAGATGGTCGATGCAGAGCTCGACCTTGAGGCGGGAGTCGCGCGCATAGGGCGATTCGGGAAAGCGCTTCACGACCTCGGCCAGCGCATCGAGCGCCTGCTGGGTGGTGCGCTGATCGCGTCCGACGTCGGAGATCTGCTCATAGTAGCAAAGCGCCTTCAGGTAGTAGGCGTAGGGCAGATCGCGATGGCCGGGATGGAGCTGGATGAAGCGGTCCAGCGCGATGATCGCTTCGTCGTACTTGTTGGACTGGTAGTAGGCGAAGGCGGCCATGATCTGGGCCTTGGTTGCCCAGACCGAATACGGATGCTGGCGATCGACCTCCTCGAAGCTCTTGGCGGCCGTCTTGTACTCCTGCTGGCCCAACGCATCGAGCCCGCGATTGTACAGCTGCTCGACAGGCTGCTCGACGTACTTGTCGTCGTCCGACCCGCACGCGGAGAGCCCGAGCGCCAGTGAAAGCGCCAGCCCCACCGCGATACAACGGCCCCTACCCACAACCAACTTCGACATGTCCCATCCGCAATGAACTTCGTGCCGGCGCGTTATATCACGTGCCGGCGAAAAAAAGAGGGGCCGCGCGGCCCCTCGGAAGATGCGTGAAGATCAGAAATTCCTGCGTCAGTTGGCTTGCCGCCGCAGGAATGCCGGAATCTGCAGATCGTCGTCGTCGCGCGCGGGTTTCGCACGCTCCGTGACGTCGAGGCTGATCGAGGTCTGGACCGGGGCGGGACGCGAAACCGGCGCCTTGGGAGCCACGGCAACGACGTTCTCCGGCGCCGGCGCAGGACGCGCGACCGGCGGTTCCGCCGCGGCCGCCGGAGCGGCGGCCGGCGTGGTCGTAGGCTTCGGCGCGGAGAACGCGCCGGTGATGCGCTGGAACAGGTTCGGCGCGCGATTATCGCTCGCGGGCCGCGCCATTGTCGGCCGGGTGACCGGCTCTGCCCGCACAGGCGCCTTCGCCGTCGTGGGACGGCTGACACGCCAGTCGTTCTCATCGACCAGGGGACGCTGCGGCGCTGCCGGCGCGGGCGCCGGAGCGGGTGTCGCCGCCACAGGGGCCGCCGCAACGGGGGCCGCCGCAACGGGGGCCGGGATCGGCGCGGGCGCCGGGGCAACGGGTGCGGCCTCGACCGGAGGCGCCATCATGACCGGTGCTTCGACCGGCGCTTCGTAGGCGGGAGCCGGTGTCGGCATCGATGCCACGATCGGGGCGGCCGGTGCGCTGGCCGCGACCGGCGGAGCCGGCGGCGCCACGGCAACCGGTTGCGCGACAGGAGCAGCCGGCATTGCCGGCGCCGCGGCCGCAGCCGGCATGGCAATGCGGCCCGTCGGCGGCGCGGCGGGACGGCTCAGGGCCGGCTGGCCGGTCTGCATGGGCCGGTTCATGTCGAGCGACAGGTAGTTCGGCGCGGGCTGCTGGGCGGCCATCGCGGCGATGCCGGTGGCGACCACCGACACGCGCATGCGGCCATCCATCGTGGCGTCGAAGGTCGAGCCGAAGATGATGTTGGCATCGCCATCCACTTCCTCGCGGATGCGGTTGGCCGCTTCGTCGACTTCGTGCAGCGTCATGTCGAGGCCGCCGGTGATGTTGATGAGCACGCCCTTGGCGCCCTTCATCGAATGATCTTCCAGCAGCGGGTTGGAGATCGCCGATTCGGCCGCGACACGGCTGCGATCCGGACCTTCCGCTTCGCCGGTGCCCATCATCGCCTTGCCCATCTCACCCATGACGGTGCGGATGTCGGCGAAGTCGAGGTTGATGAGACCCGGCATGACCATGAGGTCGGTGACGCCACGCACGCCCATGTGCAGGACGTCGTCGGCCATCTTGAAGGCGTCGGCGAACGTCGTCTTCTCGTTGGCGATCTTGAACAGGTTCTGGTTGGGGATGACGATCAGCGTGTCGACGACCTTCTCCAGTTCGGTGATACCCTGCTCCGCCGATTGCATGCGGCGGCGGCCCTCGAAGTGGAACGGCTTGGTCACGACGCCGATGGTGAGGATGCCCTGCTCGCGCGCTGCGGCGGCAATGACGGGGGCAGCACCGGTACCGGTGCCGCCGCCCATGCCGGCAGTGACGAACACCATGTTGGCGCCATCGAGCAGCTGCAGAATCTCGGGCAGCGCTTCCTCGGCGGCCTGACGGCCGACCTCGGGCCGTGCGCCGGCGCCAAGCCCCTGGGTGATGGTAATGCCGAGCTGGACGCGCCGGTCGGCGAGCGACTGGCTGAGCGCCTGTGAATCGGTGTTCGCAACGATGAACTCCACGCCTTCCAGCGCGGCACTGATCATGTTGTTGACGGCGTTTCCGCCCGCGCCACCGACACCGACGACGGTAATGCGCGGCTTAATCTCGGACTCCGTCTGAGGGAGACTGAGGTTGATGGTCATTCGGTTTTCTCCACGCAAACGAGGGGTTATCTGCTCGGAGCGACAGCGTGAATCTCCTGTTTCCTTCAGAGACCCTTCACCGCCACCGGCTTTTTCTTGTCTTTATGTCTATAGCCTGTGGGATCTGCCTTATCCCGCACAACATATTGCCTAAAAGTTTTCTCTAATCCAACTGCCAATCCGGCCGATCCGGCTCGACGGCGCGTCGTTCGCCGCCGGCTGGCTTTGCGCTACAGCGTGATTCTGGAGCGCGAAGGACAAAAGCCCGGCGGCTGCGGAAAATGCCGGCCCGCCGGTCGAATCCGCGAGTCCCGCGAGCCTGAGCGGCGCCCCGGTGCGGACCTTCTTGTTGAGAATCGCAGCGGCGACTTCAGGCACGCCGTCGAGCTGGCAGCCGCCGCCAACCAAAACGGCACGCCCACCGGCCAACTTATCCACACCGCTCGCCTCGAGTCGGCTGCGCACGAGTTCGAACGTCTCTTCGATTCGCGGACGAATGATGCCGACCAGGATCGAACGCGGAATGTGGTTGGGCCGCGTGCGGTCTTCCTCGCCGATCAGCGGCACGTCGATGATGTCGTACTCGTCGTTCGGCTTGGCGACGGCGCGGCCGATCTGCGTCTTCATACGCTCTGCATGGGCAACCGGGGTCGACAGGCCACGCGCGATGTCGCGCGTGACATGCTCCCCGCCCACCGGGATCGAATCGACGTGGACGAGATGGCCTTCGTAGAAGACCGCGATCGAGGTCGTGCCGGCGCCCATGTCGATCAGGGTGACGCCGAGGTCGCGCTCGTCCGAGACCAGCGAGCTGAGACCCGCGGCATGGGCGGCAACCACGCGATCGGCGATCTCGAGATGGGCCCGGCGCACGCAGACCTGAAGGTTGCGCATCGCACCGCTCGCGGCGGTCACCAAATGAACATCGACGCCCAGCCGCTCGCCGAACATGCCACGCGCATCGCGGACCGGGGTGCCGTCGACCGTGTAGCCGATGGCGGCGGAATGGATGATGTCGCGGTCCGCGGTCTCGGCCGGAAGCTGGATGTGCTGCTGGACACGGCGGACGTCGCGCTCGCCGATTTCGTGATGCCCGATCGCCACTTCGAGGCTCTGGTTGTGAGAGGCGGCAGAGCCGCCGCTCACGCCGACGATCACGTCACGGACCTGCTCGCCGCACATCTCCTCCGCGGTCGACACCGCCGACGAGATGGCGCGGGTAGCGGCCTCCATGTCGACGATGTTGCCGGAACGCATGCCGAGCGCGGGCTGGTGTCCGATGCCGACGACGCGGAGGCCCTGGCCATCGACACGCGCCACGAAACACACGACCTTGTTCGTTCCGATATCGAGCGCCGCAACGACGCCATTTCTCGTCTTCGCCACGATGTCCCCCGTCTTACGCGTACTCTTGTGATTGCTTCGATTCTACGCCGGCCCGGGCGTCGCGTCGCCCGGATTGCGCTTCCTTAGATAAAGTTTGTCGGGCAGCCTGAGATCGACAACGCCAAACTCGCGCGACAGCAGCCTGTGCTGCCCGTCGAGCTTGGCGAGATGCTGGAGGGCCGCGACGGCGTCCTCCTCCGGCAGCCAGATCTCGACGCCGCTGTTCAGGATGAGATTCCAGCGGCGCTGCCCCACCCAGACGGCGGCGCGCAGTTGCCGCGCCACCGTCGGCTCGTAGGTAAGCAGAAGCAGAAGGTCGCCGACGTGATCCGGCGCGCCGGGACCGCCCAGCAGCAAAAGGGTATCGGCGCCCGGCGGCATGCGGCTCGCCCGCACCGTGCGCCCGTTCGCATCGATCAGCGTGTATTCGGTACCGTTCTGCCAGATCGCGACGGCGCGGCGTTCCTTCAGCGTGACATAGAGCGTGTCCGGCAGACGGCGCTCCACGGTCGCCCATTCGACCCAGTCGATCGCCTCGAGCCGCTTGCGCGACGCCTGGAGGTCGATGCCGAGCAGCGAGTCGCCGCGGCTCACGTTCAGCGCGGCGAGAAGATCGCTGCGCTCGACATAGTCGCGGCCCTCGACCGTGACGTCCGCCAGCTTGAAGGGCGTGACGGCACCAACGACCGTGCGTGAGATGGAGTCGAACTGTTTCTGGACCTCGACCAGCCATCCCTCGCGCCAGGCCCACCAGCCGCCACCGCCGCCGCAGCCCAGCAGCAGGACGATGGCGCCGAGCAGCACCGGCTGCTTCCAGAAGGGACGGCCGGCCTTTCGGACAGGCCCGCGCTTCTTGCGCCGGTCGTAGTCGCGGCGCGGCGCGGCGCCGGCCTTGGGCGTGGCCGTCTTCTTCGTGACGCTCACGAGGGGTGCCTCGCGTGTTCGACCATCCAGGTCATGAGCTGCGGCCATGAAATGCCGGCCCATCGGGCCTGTTCCGGCGCCAGCGACAGCGGCGTCATGCCGGGCTGGGTGTTGAGTTCCAGGATCACCAGCCCCGAGGTGCCGGGCTGGCTGTCGTCCCAACGGAAGTCGGCACGGCTGAGGCCATTGCAGCCCAGGGCTTCATGGGCCATCAGCGCCCATTGCTTGGCGAGTTCGTATACCTCCTCGGGGATCGGCGCCGGCACGAGATGCTCGGTGATGCCGTCCGTGTACTTGGCCTCGTAATCGTAGAAGCGGGTGCGTGGCCTCAGTTCGGTGACGGCGACGGCATGATCGTCCATCACCGCCACTGTCAGTTCGCGCCCGGGCACGAATTTCTCGACCAGCACGCGCTCGCCGAAGGGTGCTTCGGCAGCCTCGACCGCCGCCAGATTGTCGCCCTCGCGGACGATGTGGACGCCGACGCTCGACCCCTGGTCGACCGGCTTCACCACGTAGGGCCGCGGCATGGGATCGCCCCAGGCGAGGGAGCGGCGCTCGATCACCGCCCCTTGCGCCACCCGAAGACCGAGCGACGTGAAGACGTGACGCGCCATCGGCTTGTCCATCGCGATCGCCGACGCGAGCACGCCGGAATGCGTATAGGGCACGCGCATGATCTCGAGGACACCCTGGATGCAGCCATCCTCGCCATAGCGGCCGTGCAGGGCGTTGAAGACGACATCCGGCCCGCCACCGCCGGCGGGCCGCAGGAAATCGAGAAGGGCGCGGAGGTCGCGCTTCACGTCGTATTCGACCACCTCGTGCCCGGCTTCGCGCAGGCCCTCGGCACAGGCCTTGCCGCTCACCAGGGACACTTCACGCTCGGGCGACCAGCCGCCCATCAGGACTGCAACGCGCGTCATTGGCCCGCTCTCCCCGCCGGTTCGCCGATACGGCGGATCTCCCATTCGAGCTGCACGCCGGTCGCTTCCCGCACGCGGCGCCGCACTTCCTCGCCCAATCCCTCGATGTCGCCGGCCGTCGCCTCTCCGAGGTTGATCAGGAAGTTGCAGTGCTTCTCGGAAACCTGGGCCCCGCCGATGCGCAGGCCACGGCAGCCGGCCTGGTCGATCAGCTGCCAGGCCTTGCTGCCCGGCGGATTGACGAAGGTGGAGCCGCCGGTACGGCTGCGCGGTTGCGAGTCGGTGCGGGCGGCATCGATCTCGGCGATGCGGCGGGCAATCGCCAGCTGGTCGCCCGGTGTCGCGCGCAGACGCGCCGCCGTGAAGATCCAGTCGGCCGGTGCTTCACTGTGACGATAGCTGAAGCCCATCGCATCCGCAGCAATCGCATGGACCTTGCCGGTACGATCGACCGCTTCCGCCGAGACGAGGACCTGCGCCAGGTCGCCCTGATAGGCGCCCGCATTCATGCGCAACGCGCCGCCGACGGTACCGGGAATGCCACTCAGGAACTCGACGCCCGCAAGCCCATGATCTCGCGCCGTCAGGGCGACGTTGAGGTCGAGCGCGCCCGCACCAGCCACGATCTCATGGTCTTCGACCGTGATACCGGTGAAGCCGCGCAGCAGGCGTATCACCACGCCCTTCACGCCGCCGTCACGCACAAGGATGTTGGAGCCGACGCCCAGGACCGTGACCGGGACGTCGGACGGCAAGGCGGCGATGAAACTCGCGAGATCCTCGACATCGGCCGGCCTGAACAGGACTTCGGCCGCCCCGCCGGCCCGAAACCAGGTCTGCGGTCCCAGCGGTGCATCGGCCGTCAGGCGTCCGCGCGGCCGGGGCAGCCGGTCGATCAGGTGGGGGGTCGAGCTCGCGAGTGCCATCATGCCGCCGATCCGCCGTGAGAGCCTGAATCGTTGGCGATGGCGCGCGGGCCGGCCTTTTCGGCCGCGAGTTGCTGGATCTGGCCGGGCAGCGCGTGTGCCCAGGCGGTGATGTTACCGGCTCCCAGGCAGACCACGACGTCGCCGGGACGCGCGATCTGCCAAATCAATTCCGGAAGCTCGCCGGGCCCGGCGAGCGGCATCACGTCACGATGGCCGGCGCGTTGCACGAGGCCCACCAGCATGTCGCGGTTGACGCCCTCGATCGGCGCCTCGCCCGCTGCGTAGACATCGGCGACGATCACGGCATCGGCGTCCGAGAAACAGGTGGCGAACTCGGTGCGCAGCGCGCCGAGGCGCGAGTAGCGGTGCGGCTGCATGACGGCGATGACCCGGCCCGAGCCGCCATAGGCCTGGCGGGCGGCGCGCAGCACGGCCGCGATCTCCACCGGATGATGTCCGTAATCGTCGATGACCGTGATGCCGTGCGCCTCGCCGGTCTTGGTGAAGCGCCGCTTGACGCCGGCGAAGGAGCCGAGTGCGCGCCGGATCGTGTCGTCCGGCAGGCCCATTTCCTGCGCTACGGCGATCGCCGCCAGCGCGTTCTGCACGTTGTGCTGGCCGAACATCGGCAGGCGCATGCCGGCGATAATGCGCGACTCATTGGTGGCCCTGTTCTCGACCATGACGTCGAAATCGGCGCCGCCACGATCGAGCCTGAGATTGATGGCGCGCACGTCGGCATTTGCGCCAATGCCGTAGGTGATGATGCGGCGGTCCGCGACCCGCGGGATCAGCGCCTGGACCTCGGGATGGTCTGAGCAGAGCACCGCGAAACCATAGAAGGGAATGTTCTCGACGAAGCGAACGAACGCGTCGCGCAACGCGTCGAAGGTGCCGTAGTGGTCGAGATGCTCGGGATCAACGTTGGTGACGACCGCGATGGTGGCCGGCAGGCGCAGGAACGAGCCATCCGACTCGTCGGACTCCACGACCATCCAGTCGCCCTCGCCCAGGCGCGCGTTGGTGCCGTAGGCGTTGATGATGCCGCCGTTGATCACCGTCGGATCGAGGTCGCCGGCTTCGAGCATGGCGGCCACCAGCGACGTGGTCGTCGTCTTGCCGTGCGTGCCGCCGACCGCGATAGACCATTTGAGCCGCATCAGCTCGCCCAGCATCTCGGCACGCCGCACGACCGGCACGTGACGCGTGCGCGCGGCCAGTACCTCGGGATTGTCCTTCTTGACCGCGCTCGAGACGACCATGACCTGGGCGTTGCCGACGTTCTCGGCGCGGTGGCCGATCATGACCTTCATGCCGAGGTCGGCGATGCGGCGCGTGTTGGCGCTCTCGGCAACGTCGCTGCCCTGCACCTTGTAGCCGAGATTGTGCAGGACTTCGGCGATGCCGGACATGCCGATGCCGCCGATGCCGACGAAGTGAATGAGACCGAGATCGAGCGGCAATGCCCTCATGCGGCGACTCCCGTGGCTGAAGGCGAAAGGGGAAGAGAAACGAATTCAGCGACGACATCCGCCAGCCGGGCCGCGGCGTCGGGGCGGCCGGCGGCGTGAGCCGCTCCCGCCATTGCGGCCAGGCGTTCCGGCTCGCCGGTCAGGGACGCGAGGTGTCCGGCCAGGGTGGCGGCGGTGAAGGAGGCGTGCGGCAGCACGATGCAGGCGCCGGTCGCCTCGAAGGCCCGCGCATTGGCGGTCTGGTGATCGTCGGCCGCGTAAGGATAGGGCACCAGGATGGACGGCCGGCCGATCGCCGCCAGTTCGGCCACCGTCGAGGCGCCGGAGCGGCCGATCACGAGATGCGCGGCGGCCATGCGCTGAGGCAGGTCGGTGAAGAACGGCGCAATCTCGGCAACGACCCCTGCCTTGACGTAGCTCCCGCGCACCCGGTCGATGCTTTCGGGCCGGCACTGCTGCACGATGCGCAGGCGCGACCGAAGCGCCTGGGGCAGCGAAAGGACGGCCGCCGGTACGACTTCGCCGAATGAGGCTGCGCCCTGGCTGCCGCCGAACACCAGGAGATCGATCACCCTCCCGTCGCCCGGCGCCCGATAGGGCGAATCGCGCAGGGCCCGCACGGGCTCGCGCACGGGATTGCCGACGAGCAGCGCGCGCGCATCGCCATCGAGAAAGCGGGTGCGGGCGAAGGAAGTCGCGACCCGTCCCGCACCGCCCAGCACGAGACGGTTGGCACGGCCCAGCACGGCATTCTGCTCGTGCAGCATGGCCGGCAGGCGGCGCAGGCGGGCGGCGACCATGGTCGGTACCGAGGCATAGCCGCCGAATCCCACGACGACGGACGGGCCGATGCGACCCAGGGCCCGCCAGGCGTCGAACAGGCCGAGGGCCAGCGACAGGAGCGCCAGCGCCTTCTTCAGCGGCGACCCGGTCGGACTGGCCGAACGGATGTAGTGGATGGGCCGTCGCGACAGCGCGCCCTGCCACTGCCGGCCGCGCGAATCGGTGACCAGGGTGAACGGCACGCCTCGCGCCTCCAGTTCGCCCGCCAGCGCCTCGGCCGGGAACACATGCCCGCCGGTGCCGCCGGTCGCCAGGACCACGGGACGCACGGCCTCGGTCATACGGCCTCCCGCAGGCCGGCATGTTCGCGCGTCAGCGACAACATCATGCCCACGCAGATCGCCATCGCGAGCGCTGACGAACCGCCATAGGAAATGAACGGCAGGGTCATGCCCTTGGCGGGAATCAGCTGAATGGTCGAGCCCATGTTGATCGCCGCCTGCAGGCCGAACTGGACCGCGAGACCGGTTGCCGCGAGGGTGATGAACAGGCTGGTCTCCTTCGAGGCGCGCGACATCGAGCGGAGCGTCACGAAGGCGAACAGGCAGAGGATCATCAGACAGACGACGAGGCCGAACTCCTCGCCCGCCACGGCCATGACGAAGTCCGTATGGGCATCGGGAAGCTGGGCCTTCACCGTGCCCTCGCCCGGGCCGCGACCGAACAGCGAACCGTTCATGAAGGCCTCGAGCGAAGTGTTGACCTGATAGTTGTCGCCCGAGGACGGATCGAGGAAGCGGTCGAAGCGACTCCGGACATGGCTGAACAGGAAGTAGGCGCCGACCATGCCGGCTGCACCCGCCGCCGCCCCGAAACCCGCGACCCACATCGGCAGGCCGACGACGAAGAGCTGGACGGCCCAGACGGCGGCCACCACGACACTCATGCCGAGGTCGGGCTGCATCACCAGCAGCGCCAGCACGCCGCCCACGAGCAAGGTGGACAGGAGATAGCCCGGCGCACGCCGCTCGGTGCGACTCTGCGCCAGCAGCCAGGCCGAGATCACCGCGAGGCTCGGCTTCACGAACTCCGATGGCTGCACGCTCGAAAGGCCCGGCACCGAAATCCAGCGTCGAGCGCCCTTGATCTCAATGCCGATGACGAACGTCGCCGCCAGCAGCAAGATGCTGCCGCAGAAGACCACCAGCGCCAGGCGTCGCACGTGCCGCGGCGAGGCGAGCGAAATCGACAGCATGACGAGGAGTGCCAGCGGCAGGAACAGGAACTGGCGCTTGGCGAAAAGGAAGGAGTCGGCGCCGATACGCTCCGCGGCTGGCGGCGATGCCGCGAGGGTCAGCATGACACCGAAGGCCATGATCGCCAGGATCGCCCCCAGCGACCAGCGATCGACGGTCCACCACCATTGCCCGATCACACTGCGATCGTCGCGCGGAACCTGGATCACGCGGCCCTCCCCAAACTCTCGGCTCCCGGCAGCGCCCGCGCCATGGCGCGGAAGGCGTCGCCGCGATGTTCGTAGCTCTTCCACTGGTCCCACGACGCGCAGGCCGGCGACAGCAGGACAACGGCGGGTCCCGCGGCCTCGCGTTGGGCGAGGGCGTGCGCGGCGTTCAGCGCTGCTTGCAGGTCGCCGCAGCGACTGTAGGGCAGCTTGCCCTCGAGTTGACCGGCGAACAGCTCGGTGGCCTCACCGATCAGGAAGGCGTGGCGAATGCGGTCGAAGTACGGGGCGAGCGGCGCGACGCCGCCCTCCTTCGCCTGACCGCCGAGGATCCAGTAGATTCCGTCGTAGCTCGACAGCGCGCGCGCCGCGGCATCGGCATTGGTCGCCTTGCTGTCGTTTACGTAGACGACCTTGCCGACGGCCGCGACGCGCTCCTGGCGATGCGGCAGGCCCGGATAGGTCCGCAGGCCGGCGACGATCTTCTCGCGCGGCACGTCGAGCCAGCGGCAGACGGCCCAGGCGCAGGCTGCGTTCTGCGCATTGTGGTCGCCCGGGAGGGTTAGAACGTCGGAGAAGTCGACCGTGTACCCGTCGGCATCGACCAGCATGCCGGCACGGTAGGAAATGCCGTTGGCCACGGGGCGGTCGAGCGCCACCGGCACGCAGGCAATCCCGGCACGTGCCTCCAGCCCGCGCTCGACTTCGCGCGAGGGCTCGTCCTCGGTGCCGATCACGACGCAATCGCCGGCGCGCTGACGGGCAAAGATGTTCTTCTTGGCGGCCACGTAACCCGCGAGATCGCCGTGACGATCGATATGGTCGGGCGTGATGTTGAGCCAGACCGCAACGTCCGCATGGAATGTCTGAAGCAGCTCGAGCTGGTAGGACGACAGCTCCAGAACATAGAGCCCGCCACGGCCCAGCGGCTCGAGGTCGAGCGCGCCGCGGCCGATATTGCCGCCGACTTCGCAGCGGGCGCCGGCCTTCTGGAGGATGTGGCCGATCAGCGCCGTCGTGGTCGACTTTCCGTTGGTGCCGGTGATGGCGACGAACCGCGCCTCGGGCTGGGCGCGTGCCAGCAACTCGACGTCGCAGATGATCGGCTTGCCGGCAGCGCGCGCGGCAACCGCCACGGGATGCGGCACCGGCAAGGTGCTGGGAATGCCCGGACTGATCACGAGGGCGGTGATGCCCGACCAGTCGATCGTCGACGGATCGACGACCCTCGCACCGAGCTGCGCCGCCGCATCGCGCGATACCGGATTGTCGTCCCACGCAATGCAGTCGATTCCGGCCGCTCTGAGGGCACGCACGGTCGCCTGGCCGGAGCGCGCGAGCCCCAGCACGACGAACGACGAACCTTCGAGGACGGCGAGATCGATCATCCGTTCACCGCAGCTTCAGGGTGGCGAGACCGGCCATCGCCAGGATGGCGGCAATGATCCAGAAGCGGAAGACGATGGTGGGCTCGGCCCAGCCCTTCTGCTCGAAATGATGATGCAGCGGCGCCATGCGGAAGACCCGCTTGCCGGTCCACTTGTAGGACAGGACCTGGACGATCACCGACACGGTTTCGAGGACGAACAGGCCCCCCACGATCGACAGGACGATCTCGTGCTTGGTGACGACCGCGACCGCCCCCAGGGCGCCGCCGATGGCCAGCGAGCCGGTATCGCCCATGAACACCATCGCGGGCGGCGCGTTGAACCACAGGAAGCCGAGCCCGGCGCCGATCAGGGCCGCCAGGAGCACGGCCAGTTCACCCGCGCGCGGCACATGGTGGAGATAGAGGTAGTTGGTGAGGATCGAGTTGCCAACGACGTAGGCGATCAGGCCGAACACCGCCGAGGCCATGATGACCGGACCTATGGCGAGGCCGTCGAGGCCGTCTGTCAGGTTGACGGCGTTCGAGGTGCCGGCAATCACCAGGACGCCGAATGCGACGAATCCCACGGCGCCCAACGGGATCAGCACGTCCTTGAGGAATGGCACGGCGAGCTGGTAGCGCAGCGGCGCGGGCGACGCCTGGGCGACGAGGTAGACCGCGATTCCCGAGGCCACGACGGTGAGCGCGAGCTTGATCTTGCCCGGCACTCCCTTCGGGTTGCGCTTGGTGACCTTGAGGAAGTCGTCCCACAGGCCGACCGCGCCGAACGCCAGCGTGACGCCGAGCACGATCCACACATAGCGGTTGGTGAGATCGGCCCACAGCAGGGTCGCGACCGACAGGGTGATCAGGATCAGCAGGCCGCCCATCGTCGGCGTGCCCTTCTTGGTCATCAGGTGGCTGGCCGGGCCGTCGTCGCGGATCGGCTGTCCCTGCTTCTGCTTGCTGCGCAGCCAGCGGATCAACGCGCCGCCGATCAGGAAGCTGAGCACCAACGCCGTCAGGAAGGCGGCGATCGATCGGAACGTCAGATAGCGGAACAGGTTGAACGGCGAGAACAGGTCCGCCAGCGGATAGAGAAAGTTGTAGAACATCCTAGCGCCCCGCCTCGCCGCCGCTGGCCGCCAGGATGGCGTCCACGACGATCTTCATTTTTGAGCCCAGCGAACCCTTCACCGCGACCACGTCCCCTGCCCTGAGCGCGGCGGCGACATCGCCGGCCAGCGCCGCTGAATCCGGCCGGTGCGCCCCGCGCTGCGCCGGCGCGAGCCGCTCCCACAGCACCCGCATGTGCGGACCGCACAGGAAAACCTCAGTCGCGCCGCTCGCCGCCACGGCATCGGCAAGGCCCGCATGATAGGCATCCGCGTCCTCACCCAGTTCGCGCATGTCGCCGAGCGCCAGGATGCGCCGCCCGCCTGCCTGCGGCTCAGTCCGGGCCAGGACCGCCAGCATCGCCTGCACCGAAACCGGATTGGCGTTGTAGCTCTCGTCCAGCAGCTCGATCGTGCCGCCGCCGAACGTCAACATGCGGCGCGCACCGCGACCGGGCGAGGCCTTCACGTTGGCCAGCACGGCCGCCGCCTTCACCATATCCGCACCCAGCGCCTCGACGACGGCCAGCGCGCCGATGCTGTTCAGCACCCAGTGTTCGCCGGCCGCGCCCAGCCGATACTCGATCCGGCGGCCGTGGATCAAGGCTGCAACATCACTGCCCGAATCCTGCAGGTCGCAGGAGACAAGACGGGCGGCCGCGGCCTCGCTCCGTCCGAAGCCGACGACGCGGGAAACGCCGAAATGACGGGCCTTTCCGGCCAAGCGCTCGTAGTAGGGACTATCGCAATTGAGCACGGCCACTGCGCCTTCCGCCATGCCGGCGAAGAGGCAGCCCTTCTCGTCGGCGATCGCTTCCTCACTGCCCAGATGGCCGATATGGACCGGTCCGACGTTGGTGACGATGCCGACCTGGGCCGCGACCTGCCGGGCGAGCGGCTCGATTTCGCCGGGATGGTTCATGCCGATCTCGAACACGCCGTAGCGCGCGTCGCGCGGCAGGCGCGCGAGGCTGATGGGCACGCCGACGTGGTTGTTGTAGCTCGCCACGCTGGCCGACGTGAGGGCCTCCGCCGAAAGCATCGCGCGCAAGGCGTCTTTCGTGCTGGTCTTGCCAACCGACCCGGTGACGCTGGCGATGCGCGCGTTGCTGCGCCGGCGGGCGGCGCGACCGAGTTCGACCAGCGCCTTCATCGTGTCGGGAACACGGACCAGTGCCCCTTGCGCGCCCTCGACATCACGCGACACGACGGCAGCCGCAGCACCTCGCGACAGGGCGTCGGCGACGAAAGCGTGACCGTCGGTCGTCTCACCGCCCAGCGCGAAGAAGAGATCGCCCTTGCCGACGGCACGGCTGTCGAACGTCACGCCCTGGGCTTCGAACGGCGCCGTGATCGACGATGCGGTCAGGGCCGCCTGCACTTCCTCCGATGTCCACAGCGCGCTCACGCACCGCCTCCGGCAAGCCCGCGCGCTTCCTCGGCGTCGTCGAAATGATGCGTCACGCCCTTGATCGTCTGGCCGGTCTCGTGGCCCTTGCCCGCAATCAGCAGCAGGTCGTCGGCGCTCGACAGCGCCTCCATGCCGGCGGCGATGGCGGCGCGCCGGCCCTCGGCGATCTCGATCCAGTTGCCGCGATCCTGGGCAATGCCGCGCACGATCTCGGCGCGAATCGCCGCCGGCTCCTCGCTGCGCGGATTGTCATCGGTCACGATCGCCAGGTCGGCGATGCGTGTGGCGATCTCGCCCATCACCGGGCGCTTGGCACGGTCGCGATCGCCGCCGCAGCCGAAGACCACGACGAGCTTGCCGCGGGCGAAGGGCCGCAGAGTGCTCAACACCGTCTCCAACGCCTCGGGCTTGTGGGCATAGTCGACATAGACGGCGGCACCCGAGCGATGGCGCGCCACGAGCTGCAGGCGGCCGGGCGCGCCCGTCAGGTGGCCAACAGCCTCCACGGCACGCGCGGGGTCGCCACCCGTGGCCACCACGAGGCCGAGGGCCGCGAGTGCGTTCGAGGCCTGGAACCCGCCGACCAGCGGCAGGTCGATCTCGTAGCGTGTGCCGATCACGTCGAGCACGAGGTGCTGTCCGGCCGGAGTCGGCTCGTCGGCGAACAGGCGGAATTCCCTGCCCTTCGCACCATAGGTCCAGAAGCGGATGTCGCGACGCGCACAGATCGCACCGAGTTCTTCGGCCCGGTCGCTGTCAGCGTTGACGACCGCGGTGCCACCCGCCGGCAGCAGGACCTCGAACAGGCGCGCCTTGGCCGCGAAGTAGGCGCCCATCGAATGGTGGTAGTCGAGATGCTCGTGCGTCAGGTTGGTGAAGCCCGCCGCCGCCAGGTGCAACCCGTCGAGACGGTGCTGGTCGATGCCGTGGCTCGAGGCCTCGATGGCGAGATGCGAGACGCCTTCGCGTGCCAGCGTGGCGAGGTCCTCGTGAAGCTGGACCGGATCGGGCGTCGTCAGGCCGCCGTCGCGCACGAGACCCGGCGAGACGATGCCCAGCGTACCGACGCTTGCTGCCTTCAGCCCCATCCTCTCCCAGATCTGGCGCATGAAATGCACCGTCGAGGACTTGCCGTTGGTACCGGTGACGGCGGCGATCGTGGCCGGCTGCAGACCGGCGAAGGCCGACGCCATCAATGCCACGCGACGCCGCGGATTGGCATCGCGCACGACCACGATGCCGGGATCGAGCGGTGGCAGCGCCGCCTCGGGCGCCGCCAGGATTGCGACGGCGCCGCGCCTCACGGCCTCGTCCACGAACGCAGCGCCGTCCCGCTGGGTGCCCGGAAGGGCGGCGAAGAGATAGCCGGGCTGGACCTTGCGGGAGTCGAGCGTCAGGCCGGCGAGAACGGGATCGCGCGGAAGCGCGGAAGAGATCGCGTTTGCGTCGGCGCTCCGGCGCATGAGCTCACTCAGACGCAACGCGGCGCACTCCCGGACCGGGGGCTGCCGCCGTCTGGCCAGGGGCCGGCCGGACCGGCAGGGCCTTGCGATGATCGCCGGGAGAACGGCGGACACTGGCGGGCATGAGCTGGGGCGGCGCGACAGGCGGCGGCACCGGCGTGGAGGCGATCTCGATCGGCGGCAGCCCGTCCTTCAGGTCGCCCGGCAGGATGCCGTAGAGGGACACCATCTGCTCGATGATGACCTTGACCGACGGTGCTGCCACCCAGCCCGCCGTCGCGTAACCGCCGGTCTCCGGCAGGCCCTTCGGCTCGTCGAGCGAGACGATGACGACGAACTTCGGATCGTTCATCGGGAACGCGCCCACGAAGGAGCTGATCAGCGCCTTCTGGCGATAGCCGCCGCGGCCCGGCTTCTCGGCCGTGCCGGTCTTGCCGCCGACCTCGTAGCCCGGAACATTGGCGTTCTTGCCCGTTCCCTCGACCGCATTGAGGCGCAGCAGCTGCCGCATGTTGACCGAGGTCTTCTGCTGGATGACCCGCCGGCCCTTGTCGCTGCCCGCATGGCGCTTCACCAGCGAGGGCTGGTACAGGATGCCGCCGTTGATCATCGCCGCCGAGCCCATCGCCAGGTGCAACGGCGTCACCGAGATGCCGTGACCGAAGGCGATGGTCATGGTGTTGATCCGCATCCAGTGGCGCGGCCACAGCGGTCCCGCGACCTCCGGCAGCTGCGTCGAGACCGGCTTCAGGAATCCAATCTTGTCGAAGAAGGCGCGCTGGCCTTCGGGCCCCATGACCTCGACCGCCATCTTGGCCGAAGCGATGTTGGACGAGTACTTGAAGGTCTCGGCCACGTTCAGCGGCCGGCGCTGGGCATGGTCGTCGTTGATCGTGAAGCGGTCGATCCGGATCGGCGACGTGGCGTCGAACACGCTGTTCAGCCCGACCTTGCCGGTGTCGAGTGCCATCGCCGTGTTGAAGATCTTGAAGGTCGAGCCCTGCTCGTAGACGCCGAGCGTCGCGCGGTTGAACAGCGCCTCGTTGGTGAGCGTCCGGGTGCTGTTGGGATTGTAGGTCGGCAGCGAAGCCATGGAGAGCACCTCGCCATTGGTCACGTCCATGACGATCGCGGTGCCGCCGATGGCCGAGAACTTCTGGACGGCACGTGCAAGCTCGCGCTCGACGATGCGCTGGAGGCGAAGGTCGATCGAGAGCTGCAGGGTCTCGCCGCTCTGCAGCTGCTGGTCGAAGTAGCGCTCCACGCCGGCCAAGCCGGTATTGTCGACGCTGGCATAGCCCAGGATATGTGCCGCCGCCGTTCCCTGCGGGTAGATCCGCCGTTCCTCGGCCTGGAAGTCGAGGCCCGGAATGCCGAGGCGGTTGACGCGGTCGTGCTCACGCGGGCTCAGGCCGCGCTTGATCCAGACGAAGGTCCTGTCGCCTTCGAGCTTCTCGCGGACATCGTCGTACTTGAGGTCAGGCAGCGCCGTCACGATCTTGCGTGCGGCGTCCTGGGGATCGATCAGCAGGTGAGGATTGACGAAGGCCGACATCACGGGGACCGACGTGGCCAGCACGGCGCCGTTGCGGTCCACGATGTCGGCGCGCTCCGACTGGATCGAGCCGCCGCGGGCGGCGACGCGCTGCGTTGGCTCGGCGCCATCGCGCAGCAACGATACGTAGCCCATGCGCAGGCCGACCGCCGTGAAGGCGATGCCGAAGATCACCGAGGCGATCACCAGCCGCTGCCGGGCTGTCTCCTGCACGTCACCCTTCAGGCGCTCCTTGGGCGACGCGTAACGCGCGCCGGCCGCCGCGTTTACCGCGGCGGCCGGTTCGGGCGACCCAGACTTTCGCCACAGCTTCACCGGGAACCCCCTTCATTTCGCGAGAGGATGTCGTCGATGGAGACTGCGGCGCTCTGGCCGTCGCCAACCGGACCCGCTGTTGCCGGCTCTTGGATCGAGGCCGGTCGAGGGGGCGTCGTGGGTCCGGGGGTACGCTTGGAAAGGGGTGCGGAGGCCGGCGAGGGGCTGCCGGCCTCCGCTGCGACGCGGCCACCACCACCGGGCAAAGTCGACGAGGGGACGTCGTTGCCCGTTCGTGGGGGGGAAGGAGGTGGTGGATCGCGCCGCGGGGGGACAGATTCGGGTTTGAGCTGGTCGAGTCGGATGACTTGCTTGATGGAGGCCGACTCGAGCTTGAGATGTTTCTGCGCGAGCGCTTCGATACGCTCGGATTCGTTCAGGTGAGCCCATTCGACCCGCAGGATGTGCGTGGCCTGCTGGCTCTCGATGATCTTCTGGTTGGTGCGGTCGATGCGCTCCTCGAGGTCCTGCACCTTGTACTTGACCGTGAACAGCCCAACGGCCGTTGCCACGGCGACGACCGACCAGAACAGGAGTCCGCGATGGATCATGCGGCACCTCCGGTCCGAGGCCGTTCGGCACCGAGCTTCTCGGCGACGCGCAGCCGGGCGGAACGGGCCCGCGGATTGGCGGCGACTTCCTCGTCGGAGGGCAGCACGGGCTTGCGCGAGAGATCGCGCAGGGTGGCGGTCGGCCCGGCGGCGCCCGGCGGAGCATGACGCGACGGCCCTGGCGTACGACCAGCACGGGCACGGACAAATTCCTTCACGGCGCGGTCTTCCAGCGAATGGAACGATACGACCGCGAGACGGCCGCCCGGTGCCAGCACCTGCTCAGCGGCAGCAAGGCCACGCTCGAGCTCGCCCAGCTCATCGTTCACCGCGATACGCAGCGCCTGGAAGGTGCGCGTGGCCGGATCGCTCTCGTCCCGCCCCTGGGGACCGACCGCACGCCGCACGATCTCGGCCAACTCGCCGGTGGTCTCGATGCGCCTCGCACGCCGCGCCTCGACAATGCTGCGGGCCACACGACGGCTGCGACGCTCCTCGCCGTAGCGCCAGATGATGTCGGCGAGTTCCGTTTCGTTGGTTTCGTTTACGAGGTCGGCAGCCGACCGACCGCTCTTCTCCATCCGCATGTCGAGCGGCCCGGAGGCACGGAAGGAGAAGCCGCGATCGGCCTCGTCGAACTGCATCGACGACACGCCGAGATCGAGCGCCACGCCGTCCACCTCCTCGACACCCTCGGCCGACAGGAGCCCGGCCATGTCGCCGAAGCGGCCCTCGATCAGGCGCAGGCGCGGCGCATAGCGCTCGGCCAGTGCCCGGCCGGCCGCGATGGCATCGGGATCACGATCGATGGCGATGACCTGGCAAGCGGCGCGATCGAGCATGGCCGTGGTATAGCCGCCGGCGCCGAACGTGCCGTCGAGATAGCGCCCGCCGTCGCGCGGCTGCAGCGCATCGACGACTTCGCGCGCCATTACCGGAACATGGCGGACGCCGCTCATGCGTCGCCTCCACCCAGGTTGCGGACGAAGGCCGCCATCTTCTCGCGCTCGGCCTCCCGGCGCGCCTGCCAGTGCGCCGGGTTCCAGAGCTGGAACTTGTCGACCTTGCCGACCAGCATCACGCCGTCGGCCGCATCGAGCGCCTCGACGAACTCGCCCGGCATCGTGAACCGGCCATCGGGCTCCAGCGAAACGGTGCGGGCCCCGGCGGACAGATACCCGGCCGGATCGAAGGCGTCGTCATCGAGCGCGACCCGCAGCGCGCCCTTCGGCCCCAGCGCTTCGGCGCGCATGCGATCGAGCATCGAATCAAAGCCGGCGCGGGAGTTGCCGTTCACCAGACCGGTGATGGTGGGGGAATGATAGAGCACGAAGGCGCCGCGATCGTCCGCAGGCAGCTCGTCGCGAAAAGCCGCGGGCAACAGGACCCGGCCCTTCTTGTCCAGCTTGATCAGGATCTCGGACCGGAATGCCACGGCCCATCTCCCCCTAGACCCGCCGCAGGTGCCCCACGCCCCTGCGTTGCCTGTTACACGGGATACAATGGGATATCATGGGAAAGAACGGGATGCAATTATCTCCGAGAAGAATCCACAAGGAATCTGAAAGACTTAGACACGACATCTATTGCGCCTTCACCGCCGGATACCACAAGGGCTTGTAGGTTGGAGCCTGATTCAGGATGGAAGGGGGTCAGACGGCCTGTAAGCCGGGTTCTGTCCACGCCCGAAAGCGATGGATGGCCATTCCTCTGGGACGCCCGTCACCGAACGCCTCGCGCGACCGACCCGGGCGACGACGCGGAAACACCGCTGCCGGTTGCCCGGCGTGTCGCCCCTATTTGGTCTTGCTCCCGGTGGGGTTTGCCGTGCCGCTTCCGTTACCGGTCGCGCGGTGGGCTCTTACCCCACCGTTTCACCCTTGCCGTCCCGGCGAACCGGGCAGGCGGTCTGTTTTCTGTGGCACTTTCCCTGGGGTCGCCCCCGCCGGACGTTATCCGGCACCGTGTCTCCGTGGAGCCCGGACTTTCCTCACTCGCGCGGTTGCCCGCCCGAGTGCAGCCATCCAGCCGTCTGACCCGGCGCCTGACTAGGCCGCCCGCCCCAGCGGGTCAAGCAGACCGGCGAGCAGCGCCTTCGTTTCCGGGTCGACCATGCCGTCCACCCGGGCCGGCCGGTAATGACGCTGGAAGGCCTTGACGATCTCCTTCGGCGGCACGGCGAGCGGCGGTGCATAACCGAATCGTTGAAGCGCCTTGTGGAAGTCGCCGTCGAGCGGCCGCGTGCCGGCCCTCGGCCAAAGCCCGATCCCCTGCTCCGCCAGCGTCCGCCAAGGGAAGCGGCGGCCCGGATCGATCTTGCGCTCGGGCGCGATGTCGGAGTGACCGACGACGTTGCGCGGCTCAATGGCCGGATGGCGCGCCAGGATCCCGCGGCACAGGTCGACCAGCGCCGCGATCTGTTCGGCCGGATAGTCGTGCCGGTCGCCGTGCAGGTTCACGATCTCGATGCCGATCGACGTGCCGTTCAGCGCCTCACGGCCACGCCACCAGGATTTGCCGGCGTGCCAGGCGGTGCGATCCTCGGGCACGAGACGATAGACGGTGCCGTCGAGGTCCAGCACATAGTGCGAGCTCACGCGCAGGTCGCGCGTGCCGTCGCGCAGGATGTCGAGCGACTCCTGCAGCGGAAGCTCCGTGTAGTGCAGCACGAGGACATCGACGACCGAACCATCCGGTCTCGCCGCATGATTGGGCGACGGCAGGTCGACGATGGTCACGCTCAGGCCGGGACGAGGCCGCGTTGCCGGCGCAGCCGGTCATAGGCGTCGTTGATCAGCGCGAGCTTGCGATTCGCGACCGCGATCGCCTCCTCCGGCAGGCCCTGTGCCATCAGCCGGTCGGGATGATTGGCGCGTACCTGCCGCAGCCAAGCCTCGCGGATCTGTTCGTCGGTCGCCATCGGGTCGATACCCAGCACGACGCAGGGTTCGCACTCCACCGCGCCCAGGGCCGCGGCCTTCGCACGCTCGAACCGCGAGCTGGGCAGGCCGAAGATGCTGGCGACCTTCGCGAGATAGTCCGCTTCGGCGACATCGATCCTGCCGTCGGCCTGCGCGATGCTGAACAGCCCCTCGATCACGTTCTCGAGGATTTCCGGCGCGTCGGGAAACAGCGCGGCGACCTGCCGGGCGTAGGTCTCGAACCCGCCGACATCGCGCTTGGCGAGATCGAAGAAGCGCTCGACGTTCGCCTCCTCGCCCGGGGGGACCTCGAAGAACTCGCGGAACGCCGCCCTTTCGACTTCCGAGACCTCGCCGTCCACGCGCGCCATCTTCGCCCCCAGCGCAATGACGCCGATGGTGAAGCCGATCTGCCGCAGACCGGGATGCCCGCCATCGTCCGCCGGCGGCGAGGACAGGCCCAGCAGCTCGGCGATGCCGAGGCCGTTCATGCCCTCCACGATTCTGTCCCAGATCCTCATGCCGTGTCCTTATACCAGCAGGGAGCCGATTGCGACGCAGACCAGCAGGCCGAGCGCAAGACGACGATAGAATGTCTCGCTGGCCAGCGGGAACAGGCGCTCGCCGACCACGCCGCCCAGCATCACGGCCGGTGCAAGAAACAGGCCCTGTACGCCGGTGTTCCAGCCGATCAGATCGCGCGAGGCGAACGAGGCCAGTGCGATCAGATCGACGAAGACGAAATAGGTGGTGAGATTGGCCCGCACGCGCGCCGCAGGCTCGGTGCCCGCCAGATAGTAGAAGGCAATCGGCGGGCCGGCCATGCCCGAGAGCCCGTTGAGGAAGCCGCTGGTCGCCCCGGCCGCAAAAGTCGTCGCCGCGTTCGGCCGTCCGGGAAAGCGCCAGCCGCTGGCCAGCAAGGCGACCGCCGCCAGGATGATCGCCGAGATCGCCCACCGCATCGGCTCGGGCTCCACGCCGGTCAGCGTGTGGGTCCCCAGCGGGACCGCAAGGGCTGCAGCCACAAGCAGCAGGCCGATGCGCCGCCAGTCGACCAGCCGCACCACGCCCGGGACGAGCGGCAGGGCGACCGCGATCTCCAGCAGCAGGCAGAGGGCGATGCCGACCGCGGGGCCGTAGAGCGCGGAGAAGATCGGCGTCATCAGCATCGCCGCGCCGAAACCGGCAAACCCGCGCACCATGCCTGCAATGCAGGCAACCAGGGCGGAGATCAGGAAGGGAGCACTCAGGAAATCGGGCATCGCGCGCGGGACGCTAGCATTGCCGCAGCGCCGGGCGCGCATCATATAATGCAGGCCATGGCCTCAAAGAATCTCGCGGTTCCGGCTGCTCCCCTCCTGATGCCGTACATCCAGCGGCGGCCGGAGCTCGAAGGGGTGACGCCGAAGCCGTTCAAGCTCGTGTCGGACTACACGCCCGCCGGCGACCAGCCCGAAGCGATCCGCCAGCTCATCGCCGGTGTAGAGGCGGGCGAGCGCGACCAGGTCCTGCTGGGCGTCACCGGCTCGGGCAAGACCTTCACCATGGCCAACGTGATCGCGAGCCAGGGCAGGCCGGCGCTGGTGATGGCGCCCAACAAGACGCTCGCGGCGCAGCTCTATGCCGAGATGAAGGGTTTCTTCCCGGAGAACGCGGTCGAGTACTTCGTCTCGTACTACGACTACTATCAGCCCGAGGCCTACGTCCCGCGGACCGATACCTTCATCGAGAAGGATTCGTCGATCAACGAACAGATCGACCGCATGCGCCACTCCGCGACGCGCGCCCTGATGGAGCGCGACGACGTCATCATCGTGGCCTCGGTGTCCTGCATCTACGGCATCGGTCCGCTGGAGAACTATCAGGCGATGACCTTCCGCCTGCACAAGGGCCAGAAGATCGACCGCTCCACGCTGCTGCGCCGCTTCGTGGAGCAGCAGTACAAGCGCAACGACAACGCCTTCCAGCGCGGCACCTTCCGGGTACGCGGCGACACGATCGACCTGTTCCCCGCCCACTACGAGGACAAGGCCTGGCGCTTCGAGATGTTCGGCGACGAGATCGATTCGATCACCGAGTTCGACCCGCTGACCGGCGACAAGACGATCTCGCTGAACGACATCATCGTCTATGCCAACAGCCACTATGTGACGCCGAAGCCGACGATGCAGAAGGCGATCGACCAGATAAAGGCCGACCTGAAGCAGCGTCTGGAAGAGTTCAACCGCGCCGGCCGTCTGCTCGAGGCGCAACGGCTGGAACAGCGCACGCTGTTCGACATCGAGATGCTGGAGACCACCGGCTCCTGTGCCGGCATCGAGAACTATTCGCGCTATCTCACCGGCCGCAAGCCGGGCGAGCCGCCGCCCACGCTGTTCGAGTATTTCCCCAAGAACTCGCTGCTGATCTGCGACGAGAGCCACGTCACGGTGCCGCAGATCGGCGGCATGTTCCGCGGCGACTTCAACCGCAAGAGCGTGCTGGCCGAGTTCGGCTTCCGCCTGCCCTCGGCGATCGACAACCGGCCGCTGAAGTTCGAGGAGTGGGACGCGCTGCGGCCGCAGACGACCTATGTCAGCGCCACGCCCGGCGACTGGGAGATGGAGCGGACCCAGGGCACCTTCATCGAACAGGTGATCCGTCCGACCGGACTGATCGATCCGACCGTCCTCATCCGCCCCGTGGAGAAGCAGGTCGACGACCTGATCGCCGAGTGCAAGGACTGCGCGAAGAAGGGCCAGCGGGTGCTGGTCACCGTGCTCACCAAGCGCATGGCCGAGGATCTGGTCGAGTACATGCACGAATCCGGTATCCGCTGCCGCTACCTGCATTCCGACATCGACACGCTGGAGCGCATCGAGATCATCCGCGACCTGCGGCTCGGCGCCTTCGACGTGCTGGTCGGCATCAACCTGCTGCGCGAGGGCCTCGACATTCCTGAATGCGCGCTGGTCGCCATCCTCGACGCCGACAAGGAAGGCTTCCTGCGCTCGCCGACCTCGCTGGTGCAGACGATCGGCCGCGCCGCGCGCAACGTCGAGGGCCGGGTCATCCTCTACGCCGACAAGATGACGGACTCGATCAAGTACGCGATGGCCGAGACCGACCGGCGCCGCGCCAAGCAGACCGCCTACAACGAGAAGCACGGCATCACCCCGGCCTCGGTGAAGCGCAACATCGCGGAGATCCTGCAGTCGACCGCCGAGCGCGATCACTACACCGTGGACACCGGCGTATCGGGCGACGTGCATCTGGTCGGGCACAATCTGCGCACCCACATCGCCGAACTCGAGAAGCGCATGCGCGCCGCCGCCGCCGACCTTGAGTTCGAGGAGGCCGGCCGCCTGCGCGACGAGATCCGCCGCCTCGAAGCCCATGAACTCGAACTGCCGGGCCAGGCTGCCAGCGCCAATGTCGGCGTCCATCTCGGCAAGATGCAGCATTCGCGGGTCTTCCGCGGCGTGCGCACCGGTTCCGGCGGACGCGGCAAACCAGCACGTCGCAGCGGGCGGTAGCGAACCGGGCGTCGACAGTTTCGCCTGACCGTGTGTCGTCGAGAGTTTTCTCGCCCGTCGGACTCGGGTCGCTATAGTCCCCGCACATGTCCGCCGCGCCGACCGATCTCCGTCGCTATCTCACCGCCCTCGCCTCGCTGACCCTCGTCCAGGTCATCTCGACGATGGTCTTCAACCAGGCCTCCGTGCTGGCGCCGGCGGCCGCCACCGAGTTCGGCATCGCGGCGGCGGACGTCGCCTACTATGTGTCGATCGTCTATCTGGCGGCGATGATCTCGACCGTGGGCGGCGGCCCGCTCACCCGAAGGCTGGGACCGATCCGCTTCATGCAGACCGGGCTGACCATCGCGGCGCTCGGTTCCTTCGTATTCGCGACGGGCGGCGTGGCGATGGCCGCGCTTTCGGCCTTCATCGTCGGCCTAGGCTCGGGTCCCCTCACCATCGCCAGTTCGCACATCCTGGCGCGCGTGTCGCCGCCCCGCCTGGCGAACGTCACCTTTTCGCTGAAGCAGAGCGGCGTGCCGCTCGGCTTCGCGATCTGCGGTGCCGTGCTGCCATCCCTGGCCCTCGATTTCGGCTGGCGCTGGGCCGCGGCCTCGGTCGGCATTCTTTCAATCGCCGCGGCGATCGCCATGCAGCCGCTGCGCACCCTGTACGACGACGAGCGTACCGGTGGGTCGGCACGCCTCCCGTCCCTGACCGAGATTCTCGAGCCGCTGCGCCTGGCCTGGCGCGACCCGATCCTGCGGCCGATGTGCTTCATCGGGATGCTGTTCTCGGCCACGCAGGCGATCGTCGTGAACTTCACCGTCGTCTATGCCGTCGATGGCCTGCAGATGTCCTACGTGCTGGCCGGCGCGCTGCTCTCGGCGGCCACGGTCGCCGGCGCCTTCGGCCGCGTCTTCTGGGGCGCACTCGCCGACCTGCTGCGGCGGCCCTCGGCGGTGCTGGCGGGCATCGGCGCCATCATCGCAATGGCCGCGACCGTGATGGCCTTCTCGACGCCCGCCTGGCCCATCACCGCGATCTACATCGTCTGCACGATCCTGGGCGGCACCGCCGTTGGCTGGAACGGCGTGTTCATCGCCGAGAGCGCCTCGCGGGCCCCACCGGGACGCGCCGCTGAGTTCACCGGCGCGACACAGCTCTTCGTCTTCTGTGGCGCACTCCTGTCGCCGCTCCTGTTCCGCACCGTGCTCGCCGTCACCGGCGTCTACGAGGCGGGCTATCTCCTGCTCGCCGCCGGCGTGGCGACCGCGTCCTTCTTCCTCGGCCGGGCGGCGCTGCGCCGATCCTGACTCACCCTTCGCCGAGCGCGCTTTCGTGCCAGCGGCGCAGCAGCAGGTGCGACACCAGCGACAGCAAACCGTAGATCGCGATGCCCGCCGCGGAGATCAGCACCAGAGCCGCGAACATGCGCGGGATCTTGAGCTGGTAGCCCGATTCGAGGATGCGGTAGGCAAGGCCGGACTCCCTCCCGCCGGAGCCCGCGACGAACTCCGCGACGACGGCGCCGATCAGCGCCAGACCACCCGAGATGCGCAGGCCTCCCAGGAAGTACGGCAGCGCCGCCGGCAGGCGCAGGTCGAGCAGCGTGCGCCACCGGCTCGCGCCGTAGAGTTCGAACAGGTCGAGCAGGTTGCGGTCGACCGAGCGCAGGCCCAGCACCGTGTTCGACAGGATCGGGAAGAAGGCCACCAGCCAGGCGCAGATCAGCAGAGAAACGTTGACGTCGTCGACCCAGGCGATGATCAGCGGCGCGATGGCCACGATCGGCGTCACCTGCAGGATGATGGCGTAAGGAAAGAGCGACAGTTCGATCCAGCGCGACAGCGAGAACAGCAGCGCCAGCAGGACGCCGACCACCACCGCGGCCAGCAGCGCCTGCAGGGTGATCGTGAGCGTGACGATGAGGGCCGGCCAGAGGGTGCCCCAGTCCGACACCAGCGTCTTCGCCACCAGGATCGGGCCCGGCAGAATGTAGGGCGGGATCGCCATCGCGCGCACGAGGCCCTCCCAGAGGACCAGCATGAAGAGGCCCATGAGGAGCGGCGCGAGGATGCGGGCGCTCATGCCGCCATCGCTTCCGAAAGCTGCGCCGAGGCGAGTCGGCAGAGGGCGGCGTAGTCGGCGGAGGTGCCGAAGGCCTCGCTGCGTGGATAGGGCGCCGGGATCGCGAGTTCGGAACGCACCCGGCCGGGGCGCGCGCTCATCACCACGATACGCTGCGACAGGAAGACCGATTCGAAAACCGAATGGGTCACGAACACGGCGGTGAAGCGCGTGCGCTGCCAGAGTTCCAGGAGATCGGTGTTGAGCCTGCGCCGGGTGATCTCGTCGAGCGCGGCGAAGGGTTCGTCCATCAGGAGCAGCTTGGGCGCCGTGACCAGCGCGCGCGCGATCGACACGCGCATCTTCATGCCGCCCGACAGTTCGCGCGGATAGCTCTTCTCGAAACCCTGCAATCCCACGCCCGCGAGCGCTTCGGCCGCGCGCGCCTCGCGCTCGGAACGCGCCACCCCGCGCAGCTTGAGCGGCAGGGCCACGTTCGCCAGCGCCGTCGTCCACGGCATCAAGGTCGGTTCCTGGAAGACGAAGCCCAGGTCGGGCCTGCCCTCCGGCCAGTCGATCGAGCCGGCGGTCGGCTCGGCGAGACCCGCGATCAGCCGAAGCAAAGTCGATTTTCCGCAGCCCGAGGGGCCGAGCACGCTCAGGAACTCACCGGCCTCGATGTCGAGTGACGCGCCGGCCAGCGCCCGGACACCGTTCGCGAAGACCTGGGATACGTCGTGGACGCGAACGAGCGGCATCAACCCGCGGGCAGGGTCAGGTCGAGGCGCGTGGCCCAGGTCGGCAAGGGCAGCGAGTCGCGCACCACTAGGTTGGCGGGCAGCGCCGCACGGTCGGTCACCCGGGCGAAGGGCAGGACGAGCCGGGCGCGCACCCCGAACACCGCGTCGCCATCGAGATGCTCGTCGTCCTCGGGGAAGAACTCGGTGATCAGCGGCGCATGGCCGGGCGCCTGGACGATCATGTGCAGATGGGCGGGCCGCCAGGCGTCGCGGCCCAGGACCCGAAGCATGTCGCCGGCCGGCCCATCGTCCGGCACCTTGTAGGAAACCGGCCGCACGGTGGTGAAGGCGAAGGTGCCGTCCTCCGCCACGGCCAGGCGGGCATGATAGTTGGTCGGCGACTGCGCCGCGTCCTGCTGGGCGTAGAGTCCGTTGCCGGCATTCTGCCAGATCGCCAGCACGGTTCCCTTCGCCGGTGCGCCCGTTCCGTCGACGACGCGACCGCTCACGACCAGCGGCTCGCCCACCTGGCCGCGCCACAGGTCGCCGCCATTGGGCAGTTCGGGCGCGCCCTCGATGTGGAACGGGCCGAGGACGGACGACGGCGTTCCGCTGCCGGCGGCATTCACCATGTCGACGAGCGACGACACGCCGAGCAGGTCGGAGAACAGGATGTATTCGTTGCGCTTGTCGTCGGTGAACTTCGTCGCGCGCGTGAGCGCATCGATGGCGGCGCCCCACTCCGCCTGCGTGACCTGGTTCTCGCGCACGAAACTGTGGAGATGGCCGGCCAGCGACACCAGCAAGGTCCGCGCGCGCTCGGACGGCGCATTGCGCGCATAGTCGGCGAAGGCCTGGGTGATCGAGGTCGGGGTGAGATCGCGCACGGACGCCTCCCTGAAGCCGGGGCCTCGGCCCGTTACCGCGGCGCCCGCAGGAGCGCGTCGTAGTCCGCCCGCAGCAGCGCGAACAGCAGATGGTCGGCCCACTGGCCGTTGATGCGCAGATACTGCCGGGCAAGCCCCTCCTCATGGAAGCCGACCTTGGTCAGCACGGCCTTGGAGGGCTCGTTGTGCGGCAGGCAGGCGGCCTCGAGCCGGTGCAGACGCAGGTCGTCGAACACGAACGGCAGGGTGGCGCGCAGCCCGTCGGTCATCAGGCCCTGGCCGGCATAGGGTTGGCCCATCCAGTAGCCGACGGAGGCGGCCTGGGCGACGCCGCGGCGGACGTTGCTGAGATTGATTCCGCCGACCAGCCGGCGGCCCTCGTTGCTGAAGACGAACAGGCCGTAGGCCTCCCCGGCCCGCCATTCCTTGATCTGCTGCCGCAAGCGGCGCCGGAAATGGTCGCGGGCCAGAGAATCCTCAGGCCAGGTCGGCTCCCACGGGGTCAGGAAAGCCCGGCTGCGGGCGCGCAATTCGGCCCATTCCGGCCAGTCGTCCATGCTCGGCGCGCGCAGAAACACGCGCTTCCCGGTAATCCGGGTCATCCCTGACAGCGACAACGGGACGTCGGCAAAGCGAAACATCTTGGGCTATACTAGCGCTTCTTCGGAATTCTTGCATGTTTTCCGGGGTTCGACGTAGGAAATCGAGACGGTCCGCCACGCACCGAGTCGCCGGAAGAGCTGCCGCCCTTCGGCCAAACGGTCGTATTGCATTCATCCATCGTAGGTCCTCGAGGCACATCGGCCATGGAAACCGCTAGCAAACCCAGCGTCGGCGAAAAGGGCAGATTCTATCTGACCAAGCACATCTGGCTTCCCCAGCAGCCGCTGGAGGATTTCAACCTCAAGCTTTCGGACATGATCCTGCGGAACATGCCGAAGCTGCCGCTGGGCGGCGAGGACGCGATGAAGGTCTTCCCGGTGCTGGGAGAACTCAAGAAGAGCCACGCCAAGATCAAGGCCGACCTCGAATACCTGCTGAGCCATCACGAAGAGATCCCTGCCCTCCACGAGGTCCACCCGCGCGACCTCTACGTGCCGGGCCGCGCCTGGCGCACCTTCCTGTTGAAGCTGTGGGGCCATGACGTTCCGGAGAACGCTGCGGCGGTGCCGGACACGATGGCTGCGATCGCGCAGATCCCCGGCGTCCACACGGCGCTGTTCAGCATCCTCGCCGGCCGGGCCGAGATCGAGCCGCACCGGGGATCCGCCGCCGGCATCATCCGCTTCCACTACCCGCTGATCGTGCCGAAGGAGCCCGAGAAGTGCTGGATCGAGATCGGCGGCCATCACTTCTTCTGGAAGGAAGGCGAGCCGCTGGTGTTCGACGACACACGCGAGCATTGGGTCAAGAACCAGACCGATGAGACGCGCGTCGTGCTGATCATCGACTTCAACGCCCCGATGCCGTTCCCGATGAACCTCTACACCGGCCTGCGCTACAATCTCATCCGCCGCAGCGCCGAGATAAAGACCGCCATCGAACGCGCCGCGATCGGCGTCCCGCCGCGCACCGCCACCCCGGCGGAACTTCCGAAGGCCGCTTAGAGTCGGAAAGGTGGAGTGCGCGACCGCGCGCTCGCCTACGCCGCGAGCCGGCCGGCGATCTTGTCGAGCGACTCCAGCCCGTGGATCGGGCCGAGCGCGGCGAGCGTGAGGTTGCCCCGTAGCAGGCGGCGGGCGACGCGGCGCACCGCGTCCTGGTCGACCGCCTCGATGCGCGACACGATCTCCGCATAGGGAATCGTGCGGCCGTGGACGATCAGGTGGCGCGCGGCCTGCTCGCAGCGCGCGCCGCTCGATTCGAGGGCCATCAGCGTGCCGGCCTTGATCTGGTTGCGGGCGCGCACCAGCTCCTGCTCGTTCAGCGTATCGGCCACGCCGACGAATTCCTCGCATACCGCGGGCACCAGTTCGGCCAGATCGTCCTCGCCGGTGCCGGCATAGATGCCGAACAGGCCGCCGTCGGCGTAGGCCGTGTTGAAGCAGTGGATGCCGTAGACCAGGCCGCGCTCCTCGCGGATGCGCTGGAACAGCCGGGAGGACATGCCGCCGCCGAACAGGGTCGAGTAGATCGCCAGCGCGAAATAGTCGGGATCGCGGTAGCCGATGCCCTCGCAGCCCAGCACGAGATGCGCCTGTTCGAGCACCCGCTGCTCGCGGCCGTCGCCGCCGACATAGGCGAGTGGCACCGGCTTGTCGGCATTGGCCGGCGTGCGCGGGACCGAGCCGAAATGCTTCTCGGCGAGATCGACGATCTGGTCGTGCTCGACCCGGCCGGCCGCCGACAGGACCATGTTTCCGGCCGTGTAGTGGCGGGCGAGATAGGCGAAGAGATCGTCGCGGCCGATCGCCTCGACCGTCGCCGCGGTACCCAGCACCGGACGGCCGAGCGGCTGGCCGGGCAGTGCGGTCTCCTGGAACTGGTCGAAGATCAGGTCGTCGGGCGTGTCCAGCGCCTGGCCGATCTCCTGCAGGATGACGCCGCGCTCGCGCTGCAGCTCGTCGGGATCGAACACCGAGTTGCGCAGGATGTCGGAGATCATCTCGACGCCCAGCGCCACGTCCTCCTTGAGGACGGAGGCATGATAGGCGGTGATCTCGCGGCCGGTATAGGCGTTCAGGCTGCCGCCGACATTCTCGATCTCTTCGGCGATGGCCCGGGCGCTGCGGGTGCGCGTGCCCTTGAACGCCATGTGCTCCAGCATGTGGGCCATGCCGTTGAGTTCGGCGGTCTCGTGCCGTGTGCCGCAGCCGACCCAGATGCCGAGCGACGCCGATTCCACCTCCGGCATCGGGTCGACGGCGATTCTCAGGCCGTTGCCCAGCGTCGTGACCTTCACTTCGCTCACGTGCGCACCTTGCCCTTGGCCGCAGGCGCGGCGGCCATCTCCCGGCGTTCGTCGATCATGGATTTGAGGACCGCGACGTCGTTGGGCATGCCGTCGGCCCGCTCGGCCCGCTCCAGCAGGTCGGCGAGGCGCGCCGGCAGGCGCGGCCGCGTGCCGGTCGCCTTCTCGACGGCGTCCGGAAACTTGGCGGGATGCGCCGTCGCCAGCACGACCATGGGAATGGCGGGATCCCGGCGATGCCGTTGCGCCAGCGCATATCCGACGGCGGTGTGCGGATCGATCGTCTCGCCGTAGCGCGTCAGGCAGTCCTTCATCGCTGCGAGCGTCCCGGCATCGTCCAGCCGGCCCGCGTCGAAGAGTTCACGGACGCCGGCCAGCACGTTGCCGCCGACCTTCAGCGTGCCGGTGCTGCGGAAGGCGGTCATGGCGTCGGCGAGGGCAACGCCGTTGCGATCGTAGAGGTCGAACAACAGACGCTCGAAATTGCTCGAGATCTGGATGTCCATGCTCGGGCTCAAAGTCGGCACGACTTCAGAGGTCGTCATCGTGCCGCTCTCGAAGAAGCGCGCCAGGATATCGTTGCTGTTGGCGCCGACCACGAAGTGCGAGATCGGCAGGCCCATCCGCTTCGCGGCATAGCCCGCATAGACGTTGCCGAAGTTTCCGCTGGGCACGCTGAACGCCACCGGGCGTTCCGGGGCGCCGAGCTTCAGGGCGGCCCAGAAGTAATAGACGATCTGCGCCATCACGCGGGCGAAGTTGATCGAGTTTACCGCCGTCAGCGCGTGCCTGTCGCGAAACGCCAGATCGTTGAAGCAGGCCTTGGCGAGATCCTGGCAGTCGTCGAACGTGCCCTGCACCGCGATGTTGTGGACGTTGGGCGCCAGCACCGTCGTCATCTGCCGGCGCTGGACCTCGCTCACGCGACCGTGCGGGAACAGCATGAAGATATCGATGGTCCGGCGGTCGCGCACCGCCTCGATGGCGGCCGAACCCGTGTCGCCCGAGGTGGCGCCCACGATGGTGGCGTGCTGGCCCCGTGCCGTCAGCGTCTGGTCGAGCATGCGCCCGAGCAGCTGCAGCGCCACGTCCTTGAAGGCGAGCGTAGGTCCGTGGAACAGTTCGAGCAGATGGAGGCCCGAATCGCCGAGCGGCTTCAGCGGCGCGACCTCCGGCGTCTCGAACGAGGCATAGGCCTCGCCGATCAGGCGACGGAACGTCGCCTCGTCGAAGGCGTCGCCGATGAACGGCCGCATGATGCGGAAGGCCAGTTCGGTGTAGCCGAGGTCCTTGAGGGCCGCGATCTCGGCCTTGCTGAACTGCGGCCATTCGGCGGGCAGGTAGAGGCCGCCGTCGCGGGCGAGGCCCGCGAGCATGATGTCCTCGAAACCCAGCGGCGCGGGATTGCCCTGCGAGCCGTGGCGGGTGCTGATGTAACGCAACGATTCCTCCGGCTACGCGACCTGCCGACAGGCCTCGTGGTCCTTGCGGACCCGCTTCGTGGAGGCCGGGAATTTGGCCAGCGCCTTCTCCGGGCGGGTCGGCCGCTTGACCAGATCGCCGCCGCAGTTCGGGCAATGACCGCCCAGGCGGGTTTGCGCGCAGTCGGCGCAGAAGGTGCACTCGAAGGTGCAGATCAGGGCATCGGACGCGCCGTTGGGCAGGTCCTTGTCGCAGCATTCGCAGTTCGGACGGAGGTCGAGCATGGCTCCCTCTTACGCCTGCAGGTAGCGGCTTTCCAGATGGGCTTTGAAGGCGGCGGCCCCGAGCGGCGCGCCGGTGGCCTCGGTCAGGATCTCGTCGGTGGTCGCGATGGAGCCCTTGCTGTGCACGTTTTCGCGCAGCCAACACAGCAGCGGGCCGAAATCGCCCTGTCCGATGGCCTCCATCAGGCTCGGATGAGCGCGCCGGGCGGCGCCGAAGAGCTGGGCCGCGGCCAGCGCGCCCAGCGTGTAGGTCGGGAAATACCCCCAGCCGCCGTCCGGCCAATGGATGTCCTGCAGGCACCCCAGCGAGTCGTCCGGCGGCACGATGCCCAGCAGATCGCGCATGCCGTCGTTCCAGGCGCCCGGCAGATCGGGCAGCGCGAGGTCGCCCGCCAGCATCGCCCGCTCCAGCCGGTAGCGCAGCATGATGTGGAGCGGATAGGTGACCTCGTCGGCATCGACGCGAATGAAGCCCGGCGCTACGCGCGTGTAGAGCCGGTGGATGTTCCCTTCGGTCCAGGCCGGCCCCTCCTTGCCGAAGGCGGCGCGCATGCGCGGGGCGGCGAAGCCGAGGAAGGCGTCGCTGCGACAGGCCTGCATCTCCATCAGCAGCGACTGGCTCTCGTGCAGGGTCATGCCGCGCGCATTGCCGACCGGCTGGCGACGCCAGGCCTTGGGCAGGCCGGCCTCGTAGAGACCGTGTCCGGTTTCGTGCAGCACACCCATCAGCGAGCGCGCGAAATCCGCCTCGTCGTAGCGGGTGGTGATACGCACGTCGTCGGCCGTCCCGCCGGTGAACGGATGCGCCGACACGTCGAGCCGGCCGTGATGAAAGTCGAAGCCGATCCGGCGGATCAGTTCCTCGCCCAGCCGGCGCTGCGCCTCGACGGGAAACGGACCTTCGAGCGGCAGCGGATCGGGCTGGCTCTTCTGACGCTCCAGAACGCGGCCCAGCAGATCCGGCAGGAACCCGCGCAGTTCGGCGAACAGAACGTCGATGCGCCCCGCGCGGCCGCCGGGCTCGAATTCATCGAGCAGCGCTTCGTAGACCGAGGTGCCCAGCGCCGCGGCCTTGGCTTCGCCGACACGCCGCATGATCGTCAGCACCTCGGTGAGCGTCGGCAGCAGCGACTTGAAGTCCGCATTCTTCTTGGCCGAGCGCCACGCCAGCTCGCAGGCCGAGCAGGCCCGCGTGCGCGCCTCGACGAGGTCGGACGGCAGCGCGCTCTCGTGCACCCACGACCGGCGCATCTCGCGCAGGTTGGCCGCCTGCCAGGGATCGAGCGAGGCCCTGCCATCCTCGGCGCGCGACAGCAGATCGGGCATCTCCGGCGCCGAGATGATCTCGTGGGCGATGACGCCCAGGGTCGCCAGCTGATCGGCACGATCGCCACTCGCGCCGTCCGGCATCATGGTCGAACGATCCCAGTTCAGGATGGCCGCCGCGCGACCGATGTCGCTCAGGCGCGAGAAGCGACGTTCCAGCTCCGCATAGGGATCGTTGGCGATCATGGCGCCTTCCTGCGCCCGTTGATCTCCAGCCGGCCGTTCTCCCAGTGATAGGCGAGATAGACGCCGGCCAGGGCGAGCGCGATCAGGAACCAGGTGAGGGCGTACTGGAGATGGTCGTTGGGAATCTCGAGCCGGGTCTGGCCGCCCACCGGCACGCCGCCCGGATTGGGCGTGGCATCGGCCTCGAGGAAGAACCTGTCGAGCCTGGGATCCGGCGCCGCCCCCGCCATCTTGCGCATCAGCGGTACGTCGGCCTGGAACCAGACGTTCTTCTCCGGGACGTTCTCGGGCGCGAAGCGCGCCCTGGTCTGGGATCGGCGGACGAGGCCGGTCAGCTCGACCCGCCCCGAAGACTGCGCCGCCGCCTGCGTCGCGGCAGCCCGGTCCGGGACCCAGCCGCGATCGAACAGGACCACTCGACCGTCATCCGTCTTGAGCGGCACGATGACCTGCAGCCCGACCTTGTTCTTCAGGCTGCGCGCGGCCAGGAAGAACTCCCGCCCATGCTCGAAGGTACCGGCGACCTTCACGCGCCCGTATTCGTGGCGCAGCGGATCGCCGCTCAAAAGCTGGTCGAGCGTCATCGGCGCCGCCGCTTGGTTGGTGGCGATGCGATCGAGGATGTCGCGCTTCCACTCGCGACGCTCCAGCTGCCAGATGCCGAGGCTCAACGACAGGACCAGAATCGGCAGCGAGACGAGCGTGGGCCAGAGAGCGGGCCGCAGCCGGATCATGATGTCTCCTCTACTCGTCGAGTTCGCCTAGTCATCGAGTTCGGTCGTGCGATGGACGAACTGCTGGGCGACCAGCAGGGCCTTGAGGAAGCGCAGCATCCACACGGCCAGCGCGAAAGTGAGCGGCAGCCAGATCGCCACGTGCACCCACCACGGCGGCTCGTAGCGGAACTCGACCCAGAAGACGAGCATCATGATGATGGCGCCGAGCCCCAGGATGACGAACACCGCCGGCCCGTCGCCGGCATCGTTGCCGCGCAGGTCGAGCCCGCAGGCGTCGCACCGATCGACCACGTTCAGCAGGCCGGCGAACAGCCGCCCCTTGCCGCACCGGGGACAGGCGCCGCGCAGGGCGACGTCGAAAGGCGATTGCCGGGGCCAGTCAGACACGAGGGTCTCCCAAAGACGAACCGCCGGGGAGCACCCGGCGGTTCCAAGATAGCCTGTATGTCTGCTTCAGTGCAGGGCGATCGGCGCCTTACCGGCGCCCCACCAGTAGATGCAGAAGAACAGGAACAGCCAGACGACGTCGACGAAGTGCCAGTACCAGGCAGCGGCCTCGAAGCCGAAGTGTTGCTTGGGCTTGAACTGCCCCTTGGCGGCGCGGATCAGGCAGACGATCAGGAAGATCGTGCCGACCAGCACGTGGAAGCCATGGAACCCCGTCGCCATGAAGAAGGTCGAGGTATAGATGTCCTGACTGAACGTGAACGGCGCATGAATGTACTCATAGGCCTGGACGCCCGTGAAGATCATGCCCAGCAGCACGGTGCACAGCAGGCCACGCACGGCGTCCTTCTGGTTGCCTTCGATGATCGAGTGATGCGCCCAGGTCGCCGTGGTGCCCGACAGCAGGAGGATCAAAGTGTTCATCAGCGGCAGGTCGAACGGCGCGATGATGCTGATGCCCTTCGGCGGCCAGATGCCGCCTGTGGCCTCCGTACGGATCGGCTGATTCGGCGAGCCCGGGTAGAGAGACGCGTCGAAGAAAGCCCAGAAGAAAGCCGCGAAGAACAACACTTCCGAGGCGATGAAAAGGATCATGCCGTAGCGCAGGCCGAGCTGGACCACGGAGGTGTGAAAGACGCGTGACTCGGCGATGACGTCGGACCACCACCAATACATGACGCCCAGCACCAGCAGCAGGCCGGGGGCAATCCCCCACCAGTGCACCTTCTTCATGAAGTCGCCAATGCCCTGGCCCAGCATGTCGGGATGCAGCGCAAGGCCGAAGCCGAGCGCCAGGATCAGGGCTGCCAGCGCACCCAAGGCCGGCCACGGGCTGGGGTCGACGAGATGATAGGGATGCTTCGGGGTACCGCCGGCCATGTTCATCCACCCTTTCCGATATCGCTGCCGGGCAATCCACCCAGCAAGGTCCTGGCCCGTTCCGTCTTCGCCTCGAAGAATGTGTACGAGAGCGTGATGGTCCGGATGTTGTCGTATCGCCGATCCTTGTCCAGTTCGGGATCGACGAAGAAGATCACGGGCATGTCCACGGACTGCCCGGGCAGCAGCAACTGCTCGGTGAAGCAGAAGCACTGGAGCTTGTTGAACCAGCCGCCTGCCGTTTCGGGCGTGACGTTGTAGGTCGAAGTGCCGACGGCCGGACGCTGCGAGAGGTTGGTCACGCGATAGTAGGCGAGATGCTCCTCGCCAAGCCGGACCGTGACCTCGCGCTGCAGCGGCTGGAACTTCCACGGCAGCGACGTGTCGACGTTGGAATCGAAACGCACCCTGACCGTGCGGTCGAGTACCGGACGGTCGCCGCTCTGCGCCACGACCGGCGTGCCGCCGAACCCGGTGGTGCGACAGAAAAGGTCGTAGAGCGGCACCGAGGCGTAGGCAAAGCCGCCCATGCCGGCCGTCATGAGGAAGAGGCGTCGCGCGAGCCGCTTGTTCCTGGCGGCGGTGTCGGGCGTGTCATCCGTCATCCGAAGCCTCCCATGCGCACGATCGTCAGGCCGAAGAACAGGATCACGAGAACCAGCAGGAAACCCGCTATGAACAGGTTCTTGCCGCGCTGGCGGCGGTGCATGTCGGTATCGCCCGGTCGACGGTCCTGTGCCATGGCCGCGCTCATCCCGCGATCCGGCTCACGACGAGATCGACCGGCAGGGCCGCAAACAGCGCAGCAAGATAGATCAGCGAGTAGCGGAACATCTTGCGTGCCGCCCGGTGCGAGGTTTCGTCGTCCGCGGTGCGCCAGACGGCGATCGCGTGACCGACGAAGCCGAGACTGAGCGTCAACGCCACCGCGCCATAGACCCAGCCGACCGCTCCCAACAGGGTCGGCGCGAGCGCGACCGGTATCAGCAGCAGCGTGTAGATCAGCATCTGCCGCTTGGTCTCGCGCGGCCCCGCCACCACCGGCAGCATCGGGACGCCGGCCCGGCGATAATCTTCGCGGCGGTAGAGGGCGAGCGCCCAGAAATGCGGCGGGGTCCAGAGGAATATCAGCAGGAAGAGCGCGATCCCGACCGCGGACACGTCGCCGGTTGCGGCGGCCCATCCGATCATCGGCGGGAAGGCGCCGGCCGCACCACCGATCACGATGTTATGCGGCGTCCGGCGCTTGAGCCAGATCGTGTAGACGAACACGTAGAACAGGATGGCCGCCGCGAGCAGCGCGGCAGCCACGAAGTTCGTCGATAGCGCCATCAGCAGGACCGAGAAGATCGACAGCAGCACGCCGAGACCGAGCGCGTCGTCCGGCGCCACGCGGCCGGCCGGGAGCGGACGGTTGCGCGTGCGGGCCATCAACGCGTCGAGGTCGCGCTCGTACCACATGTTGATCGCGCCGGCCGCGCCCGAACCCAGGGTGATCGCCAGAACGGCCAGCGCTGCCTTGAACGGGTGGAGATGCACCGGTGCGATCAGCACGCCGATCCAGCCGGTGAAGACCACCAGCGACATCACGCGCGGCTTCAGCAGGTCGATGTAGTCGCGCACGCGTGCGGGCGTGGCGGCCCCCTCGATGCTTCGCGTGAATGTCTGCGCGGTGTCGCTCATGGTCCTTTCAAGGCGAAGGCGCCTTCTTGGGGCGCCTCCGCTCCGTTCCTAGTGGTTCGCCGTCGGCGAGATGTGCGGCAGGTCTTCGAACGTGTGGAACGGCGGCGGCGAGGACACCGTCCATTCCAGGGTCGTCGCACCCTCGCCCCAGTAGTTCGCGCCGACCTTGCGGCCGTACATGAGCGTGCCGAAGACCACGAAGACCAGCCAGAACAGGGTCGCCCCGAACGAGAGGATCGCACCGATCGAGGAGAGATAGTTCCAGTGCGCCATCGCGTCGGGATAGTCCACGTAGTGGCGCGGCATACCGGCCAGGCCCGAGAAATGCATCGGGAAGAAAGTCAGGTTCACGGCGACAAAGGTGACCCAGAAGTGGATCTGCGCCGCCCACTCCGGATACTGCCGGCCCGACATCTTGCCGATCCAGTAGTAGAAGCCGGCGAACATGCCGAACACAGCGCCAAGCGACAGCACGTAGTGGAAATGCGCGATCACGTAGTAGGTGTTGTGCAGCGAGTAGTCGACGCCGGCATTCGACAGGACGACGCCGGTGACGCCGCCGACCGTGAACAGGAAGATGAAGCCGATCGCCCACAGCATCGGAATCGTGAGACGGATCGAGCCGCCCCACATGGTGGCGATCCACGAGAAGATCTTCACGCCCGTCGGCACCGCGATGACCATGGTCGCGGCCACGAAGTAGGCGCGCGTGTCGACGTCCAGGCCGACCGTGTACATGTGATGCGCCCACACGACGAAGCCGACGACGCCGATCGCGACCATGGCGTAGGCCATTCCGAGGTAGCCGAAGATCGGCTTGCGGGCGAAAGTCGAGATGATGTGGCTGATGATGCCGAAGGCCGGCAGGATCATGATGTAGACTTCGGGGTGCCCGAAGAACCAGAACAGGTTCAGGAACAGTACCGGATCGCCGCCACCCTCGGGCTTGAAGAACGAGGTTCCGAAGTTGCGGTCGGTCAGCAGCATCGTGATGGCGCCGGCGAGGACCGGCAGCGCCAGCAGCAGCAGGAAGGCCGTGACCAGGATCGACCAAGCGAAGAGCGGCATGCGGTGCAGGGTCATGCCCGGCGCGCGCATGTTGAGGATGGTCGTGATGAAGTTGATCGCACCGAGGATCGAGCCAGCACCAGCGATATGCAGCGAGAAGATCGCCAGGTCCATGCCGGCGCCCTGGTTGATCGTGAGCGGCGGATAGATCGTCCAGCCGGTGCCCACGCCGCCACCGATCAGCGCCGACATCAGCAGCAGGATGAAGGCCGGAGGCAGCAGCCAGAAGCTGATGTTGTTCATGCGCGGGAACGCCATGTCGGGCGCGCCGATCATGAGCGGCACGAACCAGTTGCCGAAGCCGCCGATCAATCCCGGCATGACCACGAAGAACACCATGATCAGGCCGTGTGCCGTCACGATCGTGTTCCAGAAGTGGCCGTCGGGCGTGCCGTCGGCACCATTGAAGTACTGAACGCCCGGCTGCATCAGCTCGAGGCGCATGTAGACGGAGAATGCTCCTCCGATCAGCGCCGCAAAGATCGAGAACACAAGGTACATCGTGCCGATGTCCTTGTGATTCGTGCTGAAGAGCCACCGCTTGATGCCGGTGGGGGTGTGGTCGTCATGCCCGTGGGCGGTGTGGTCGTGGGCGGCGCCGTGCGCGGTGGCCATTCTTGATCTCCTGCGGAGAAGCGCTTAGCGGGTGGCGGGAATGATGGTGGCGGAGGCGACGTCGGTCGCGGGCGCGAGCCCGGCGGCCTTCTTCTTGTCCGCAACCCACTTGTCGAAGTCGGCCTTCGAGACCACGCGGACGCCGATCGGCATGAAGCTGTGGTTCTGGCCGCAGATCTGCGAGCACTGGCCGAAGTACAGGCCCTCTTCCTTGACGCTGATCCAGCCCTCGTTGAGGCGACCGGGGATCACCGTCTTCTTGACGCCGAAGCCCGGAACCGTCCAGCCGTGCATGCTTCCGCCCTCGGCGGTGCCGATGATGCGCACCACGGTGTTGGCCGGGATCACCATCTCCTCGTCGACCGCCAGCAGGCGCGGCACCTGCGGCTTGGTCTTCGCACGGTCGGCCTCGCTCAGCATGCGGCTCTCGACCGTGAAATCGCCCTGGTCGGGATAGTTGTAGGACCAGTACCACTGGTGACCGGTGACCTTGACGGTCAGCGCCGCCTCGGTGGCCTTGTCGCTGTAGTAGAGCAGGCGGAAGGACGGGATGGCGATCACGACCAGGATCAGGATCGGAATGATCGTCCACGCAATCTCGAGCAGCGTGTTGTGCGTCACCGTCGTCGGCGTCGGGTTGCGGCCGGCGCGGAAGCGCCAAACGGCATAGACGAGCAAGAGCAGGACGAAGACACAAATGAGGGAAATGATCACCAGCAGCAGATCGTGCAGCGATTCCACCCGCTCCATGATGGGCGTGTAGGGCGGCGGCAGGTTCATCTGCCAATCGTGCGGCACACCGATGACTTTCTGAGCCTGGGCTGGCCCCGCCAGGCCGAATCCGGCCAGTGCAGCCAGCAGTCCAACGACGCCCAATCCACGCTTAACGACCATGCATCCGTCCCCTCGGCGGTTCAGATCTGGCAGGTTTTTCCGACCCGCAAAATCCCCCGCATTTCAAACGGGTTAGTACCAGATATAGCCGTGGGTGGTAACGGGTTTTCACCCCCGGTCGGTATGTGGCGGCCAGTCGCAGCCGCACGCACAACGACTCGCCACGCAGATGCAGCAAACCCCTCCGCAGGCGCCCCGAAGTTGCCGCTTGTCTTTCGGAGACCGGCCTTTATGGTCCCGCCCGCCGCGGCAGGACCGCGGAATCGCCTGAGGAAATCGTCATGCGGCTCGCCATTCTGACGCCCGTCCTTGCCGTCATTCTCATGTTCGCAGGAGCAGCCTCCGCCATGGATAAGGAAAATACCCTCTACATCGACCTCAAGGACGGCCGCGTCGTCATCGAGATGCGGCCCGACCTTGCCCCCAACCATGTCGCCCAGATCAAGAAGCTGGCACGCGAGGGCAAGTATGACGGGGTGGTGTTCCACCGCGTGATCGACGGCTTCATGGCCCAGACCGGCGACCCCACGGGCACCGGCACCGGCGGCATGGGCGAGACGCTCAAGGCCGAATTCTCCAAGGAACCGCACAGCCGCGGCGCGGTCTCGATGGCCCGCACGAACGATCCGAACAGCGCGCGCAGCCAGTTCTTCATCGTGTTCAAGGACTCGAACTTCCTCGACGGCCAGTATACCGTCTGGGGCAAGGTCACGTCGGGCATGGAATTCGTGGACAAGATCAAGAAGGGCGCGCCGGGTTCGGGCGCCGTGTCCGCTCCGCCGGACAAGATGATCAAGGTCCAGGTCGCGGCGGACGCGAAGAGCTAGGCTCCTCGCGCCCACAAGCGGTTGTCTCTATTTGGTAACGGTGTGGAAGGCCTTGGCAATGACCTGCCAACGGCCTTCTACTTTTAGAAGCGTCAGATAGTCCGTGAAGTAGCGCGGCGGGATCTGGCACTCGACTTTCGCGAAGGCCGTGGCCGGGCCGGAAAAGTCGATCGAAACGATGCGGTCGCGGCGCTCGCTGCCGCTCTCCTTGGCCGACTTGCGACTCTCCACCATTTTGAACCAGTCGGCCCGGGGCATGTCCGCGGCCTTGCCGTCGGGACCGGCACTGTAGAGATGCGAGGCCGGATGAAAAGCCTCGCCGAGCTTCTTCGTGTCGCCCTCGTACAGGCCGTCGAAATAGACCTGAAGCACCTTCTCGATCGCCGCGACGTCGGAATTCATCTCCTCTCTCCCTCGTTCAAATTGCGCCGTTGGGCGCCACCAGGATCTTGCCGTTGCGCCCGCCCTTGTCGGCATGCGCCAGCGCCTCCTTGATCTTCTCGATCGGATAGACGGTGTCCACCGGGGCGTAAAGCGTACCGGCCACCACCTGCGCCGCCAGTTCCGCATAGATCTTGCGGATCTTCGCAGGGTCTCGCTTGGCGAGGCCACGCCCCAGCATGAACCCCGTAAGCTTGATTCCGCGGTAGATGAGATTGCTGCGCCCGACCCTGGGATCCTCCCCGCTCATCGACCCGTAGTGCACCACGGTGCCTTCCGTCGTTACGCAGTCGACGATTCGCCCCGTGGCCGCCCCGCCGACCGCCTCGACACCCAGCCGGATGGTCGCATTCCCGGTCGCCCCGGCGACGCGCTCGGCGAGATCGTCGCCATCCGCGAGGACGACATCGGCGCCCAGCGCCTTCAGCTCCTCCGCCAGCTCTGCGCGGCGCACCACGTTGACGGTGCGCAGGCCTCGCTGATGCGCCTGCACGATCAGGAGCCGCCCGACAGCCGAATTGGCGACGTTCTGGATGACCCATTCGCCACCGGCGAGGTCGACGAAGTCCGACAGCATCAGCCGGGCCGTCGGCGGGTTGATGCGCACCATCGCCGCCTGCCTCAGATCGATGCCGGCCGGCAGCGGAATGGCGTCGTCGCCTTTCACGCGGCGCTTCTGCGTCCAGTTCTCGCGTTGCAGGTTGATCACCAGGTCTCCCGTCCGGACGTGCTGCACGGCCGACCCGACCGCGGTGACCCGGCCGACGCATTCCGCGCCGGGCGTGGCGGGCAGCGGCGGCTTCAGCCGGTAGCTGCCCTTGCAGAACCACATGTCCGCGGGGTTGATGGGGAAGGCCAGCACGTCGAAGACGACTTCGTCGGCGGCCGGTTCGCCGACGTCGGGAACCTCGGCGCAGCGCGCCACGTCCCAGGGATTCCCGTACTGATCGATCAGCACCTGCTTCATGCCGCGCCTCCGTCCCTGACCCAGGCACTTTGTTGGCCCGTCGATTGCTTATATGGTGCTTTGACAGGGGGTGAAATGCCGGATGGCAGCCAAGGCATTCGATGAGATGAATTCGGGCACCGACGGCACGGTCCGCGCGCCCTATCGCGGCGTCGCCGACTGGCTGGCCCGGACCTCACCCGAACGGTTGGAGGCGACACGACGGGAGGTCGATCTCTTCTACCGCCGGCACGGCATCACCTTCGGCGCCTATGGCGCGGCCGAAGGTTCCGAAACGACGATCCCGTTCGACATCATCCCGCGCGTGATCGCCCATGACGAGTGGCAGTTCCTGCACAAGGGCCTGTCGCAGCGCGTGCGCGCCCTCAACGCCTTCCTGACCGACGCCTATGGCCAGCGCGAGATCTGCCGCGCCGGCATCATCCCCGAGGAGCAGATCCTGATGAACGGCGAGTTCGTCGCCATGGCACAGGGGCTGCAGCTTCCCGGCGGCGTGCATGCCCACATCGCCGGCATCGATCTCGTTCGCGTCGGCGAGAAGGACTTCTACGTCCTCGAGGACAATGTCCGCACGCCCTCCGGCGTGTCCTACGTTCTCGAGAACCGGGAGGTCATGATGCGGCTGGCCCCGGAACTGTTCGCGGCCATGAGCGTCCTGCCGGTCGCCGACTATTCCGAGGAACTGCTGGCGACGCTGCGGTCCGTGTCCTTCGGTGACGGCCATGAGCCGAACGTCGTGCTGCTGACTCCCGGCCACTACAACAGCGCCTACTTCGAGCATGCCTTCCTCGCCGACGAGATGGGGATCGAGTTGGTGAAGGGCTCCGATTTGTTCGTCGACGAAAGTCGGGTCTACATGCGCACCCCGCGCGGACCGCAGAGGGTCGACGTGATCTATCGCCGGGTCGACGATGCGTTCCTCGATCCGCTGGCGATGCGCCCCGACTCCTTCCTCGGCGTCGCGGGCCTGCTCGGCGCCCTGCGTGCCGGTCGCGTGAACATCGTCAATGCGCTCGGCAACGGCGTCGCCGACGACAAGTCGACCTATACCTACGTGCCCGAGATGGTGCGATTCTACCTCGGCGAGGAGCCGATCCTGCAGAACGTGCCGACCTGGCGCTGCGACCGGGCCGACGACTACAAGTACGTGCTCGAGCATCTCTCCGAAATCGTCGTCAAGGAGGTGCATGGCTCGGGCGGCAAGGGCATGCTGGTCGGCCCGACTTCGAGCAAGGCCGAGATCGAGGAATTCGCGGCGCTCCTGAAGGCACGGCCGGACAACTATATCGCCCAGCCGACGCTGGCCCTGTCGACCTGCCCCACCTTCGTGAGCCAGGGCGTCGCGCCACGGCACGTCGACCTGCGCCCGTTCGTGCTGTCGGGCAAGAAGATCACGATCGTGCCCGGCGGCCTGACCCGCGTCGCCCTCAAGGAAGGCTCCCTGGTCGTCAATTCGAGCCAGGGCGGCGGCACCAAGGACACCTGGGTCCTGGCGCCCGACCTCGCCGACCCTCCCCATTCAAATGGGGAGGTGCCCGCGCAACGGGCGGAGGGGTCATGAATTCCAGCAACGCCAAGGGTCCCATGACCCGTCCGGCCTTTCAGGCCACCTTCCCATTTGAATGGGGAGGAAGGTTCTTCCCATGCTGAGCAGTACCGCCAAGAATCTCTACTGGATGGGCCGATACCTGCAGCGCGCCAAGTCGACGGCGCGGCTGATCGAGGCGACCCAGCGCATGGCCCTCCAGTCGCGCGGCGAGGAAGCCGCCGGCGTTGCGGCGATCTTCGGCATGGAGGACGAGTTCCGCCAGAGTCAGGCGCAGGGCGAACGTCTCGCCAGCCTGATCGACTTCCTGGTGCTGGACGAGAACAACCCCTCCTCGATCGTCAATTCCATCAGCGCGGCGCGGCGCAACGCCCGCGAGGAACGCAACAACATCACGGTCGACGTCTGGGAGAGCCTCAACGGGCTGTGGCTGGAACTCAGCACCCGCTTGCGCGGCAACCGGGCCACGCTCGATCGCGGCGCGCTCATCGAGTCGGTCAAGAAACAGGCGGTGATGATCTTCGGTGCCGCCCAGGTGACCCTGCTGCGCGACGAGGCCAACAACTTCCTGCAGCTCGGCGCCTTCCTCGAGCGCGCCGACAATACCGGCCGCATCCTCGACGTGAAGTTCCACCTGCTGCGGCCTGACGGGAACCCGAGTGCCGAGGGGCTCGACTATTTCGCCTGGTCCGAGCTGCTGGCCTGCATCGGTGCCGTTCGCACCTATCGGCGCATCTATCGCAGCTCGCTTCATCCGATGAAGGTGGCGGAGCTCATGATGCTGCGCCGCGACGTGCCGCGCTCGGTGCACCACTGCCTCTGGATGGTCGACCTCAACATGCGCGAGCTGGCGGATGCCTACGGCACGCGCGGCGAGGCGGACCGGCTGGCGGGCGAGCTTCATGCGCGCTTGCGCTACGCACGCATCGACAAGGTCTTCGAGATCGGGCTGGCGAAGTTCCTCGGGCAGTTGCGCGGGGACATCGGCACCCTGTCGGACGAAATCGGCCGACAGTTCCTCCTGGATTGAGCTGACCCATGCGCTTCTCCGTCCATCACGCCACCCGTTTCCAGTTCGATCAGCCGTCCGGACATTCGATCCACGATGTGCGCCTCACGCCCAAGCCGGCGGCGGCCCAACGCATCGTCTCCTGGCGCATCGACGGCCCCGGCAAGAGGTCGGAATGGAAGGACGGGCACGGCAACCAGGTGACGACCTTCTCGGTCGCCCAGCAGCACGACTGCGTCGAGATCGTCGTGCAGGGCATCTACGAATACAGCGGCACCGACCAGTGGCTTCGCTACGTCGAGGAGCCGACCCTGCCCGCGCCCTTCTGGCTGCGCAACACCGGCCTCGCGCGCCACGATGCGAGCTTCGATCCGGTCATCGAGGGTCTCGCCGACCGCGCCGCCGATCCCACGCAGCGGGTCGCCGTCCTCCATGAGCTGATGGAACGGATTTCTGCGCGCGTGGCCTACAAGACCGGTGCATCGACCGTGGACACGACGGCGATCGAGGCGCTGACCCGCGGCGCGGGCGTGGCGCAGGACGAGGCCCACATCTTCATCGCCTGCTGCCGCCGCCTCGGCGTGCCGGCCCGTTATGTCAGCGGCTACCTCCGCAATGACGATCCCGAACTGCATGTCGGCCGGACCAGCCATTCCTGGGCCGAAGCCTGGGTACCCGGACTCGAATGGGTGGGCTTCGACCCGGCCAACGGCATCAGTCCCCGCGGCGACAGCTTGCGCGTCGCCGTGGGCCTCGACTACCGCGACGCGGCGCCGGTGAGCGGACGCCGCGTCGGCTTCGGCGAAGCGAAGATGACAGTCGACTGCGTCGTCCGAGTGGTGGACTGACGAACTGCCGAGGGCCCCGACCTGCCTTAGCCGCGGTACGGCCCGCCTGATGATAAATACAATGTGGTCTCCTTGCGGAAACCCGGCGCCGCGACTAGCTTCGCGCCGCTCATACAAATGCCTGAAGGAGGCATATTCGTCATGGCCCTAATCGCCGACCGTCTCAGCCGCATCAAGCCGTCTCCGACCAATGCCGCGCAGGGCAAGTTCCTGGAGATGAAGGCGGCGGGCAAAGATGTGATCGGCCTGGCCGCCGGCGAGCCGGACATGCCGACGCCCGACCATATCAAGGAAGCGGCGATCCAGGCGATCCGCAACAACGACACCAAGTACACCGCCGTGCCGGGGACGCCCGCGCTGCGCCAGGCGATCGTCGCGAAAATGAAGCGCGACCATGGCCTCGACTACAAGCCGTCGCAGACCGTCGTCACCTCGGGCGGCAAGCAGATCATCTTCAACGCCATGCTGGCGACGCTGAACCCGGGCGACGAGGTCATCGTGCCGGCCCCCTACTGGGTGTCCTACCCGGAGATGGTGCTGTTCGGCGACGGCACGCCGGTTATCGTGCAGTGCCGGGAAGAGAACGGCTTCAAGCTGACGCCGGAGGATCTCGACCGCGCGATCACGCCCAAGACCAAGTGGATCATCCTCAACTCGCCCAGCAACCCCACCGGTGCCGCCTATTCCAAGGCCGACCTCCGCGGCCTGTGCGACGTCCTGCTGAAGCATCCGCACGTGCACATCCTGACCGACGACATGTACGAGAAGCTGGTCTACGACGACTTCGAGTTCTTCACGCCGGCCCAGGTCGAGCCGCGGCTGTACGACCGGACGCTGACCATGAACGGCGTGTCCAAGGCCTACAGCATGACCGGCTGGCGTATCGGCTACGCGGCCGGACCGCAGAAGCTGATCGACGCCATGATCACGGTGCAGTCCCAGAGCACCTCGAACGCCAGTTCGATCAGCCAGGCGGCGGCGGTGGCCGGCCTCAACGGCCCCACCGATTTCATTGCGAAGAACGTCGCGATCTTCAAGCAGCGCCGCGACCTGATCGTGTCGATGCTGAACCAGACCAACGGCATCAAGTGCCCGCGCCCCGAGGGCGCCTTCTACGTCTATCCGTCCTGCGCCGGGCTGATCGGCAAGAAAACGCCCGATGGCAAGGTCATCAAGGACGACACCGACTTCGTGAATTACCTGCTCGAGGCCGAAGGCCTTTCGGTTGTCCAAGGCTCGGCGTTCGGCCAGGGCCCAGCGTTCCGCATCTCCTACGCCACGGCGACGGAGTTGCTAGAGGAAGCCGGCCGCCGCATCCAGCGGGCCTGCGCCGCACTCTCGTAAGGACTGCTGACCTATTTCATCCCCGCCCAGTGTTTGACTCGCCCGGGCGGGGGTGAAACGATTTTCATGACAAACAGGCTTCGCTCCGGCTGATCGTTCGGAAGCGTAACGTTTATCCCGCGACGTCCGTCCGGAGCTTCTGCGCACTTGCGAAGAAGGAGGACGTTGTCATGGCCGAACTCAGGACGGAGACGATCACCGGCGGCAGACCAGGCAGCGGCGCGCATCGCGTGGTGGCGCTGTGCGGGCCGTACCTGTCGGGCAAGACCAGCCTGCTCGAAAGCATCCTCTATGCGACCGGAGCCATCGGCCGGCGCGGCTCGACGCGCGCCGGCACGTCCATCGGCGATGGCGCCGCCGAAGCGCGCAAGCGCGGCATGGGCACCGAGATCAACGTCGCCTCGGTCGATTATCTCGGCGATCAATGGACGTTTCTCGACGTGCCGGGCTCGATCGAGTTCCAGCACGACGCCTTCGCGGCCCTGGCGGTGTGCGATGCCGCCGTCGTCGTCTGCGAGCCGTCGCCCGAACGGGTGATCGCGCTGACGCCGCTCCTGAAGGAGATCGAGGACCGGCACATCCCGCACATCATCTTCGTCAACAAGATCGACTCCGCGGAGGTCCGCGTCCGCGACCTGTTGTCGGCGCTGCAGTCGGTGTCGCGGCGCAAACTGGTGCTGCGGCAGGTACCGATCCGCCGCGCCGCCGCCGACGGAACCGAGGAGACGGTGGGCTACGTCGATCTCGTGAGCGAGCGCGCCTATCGCTACCGCAGCAGCGGCGCGTCCGACCTGATCGAGATGCCTGCCGAAGTGCTGCCGCGCGAGGCCGAGGCGCGGCGCGACCTGCTCGAGACGCTCTCGGAGTTCGACGACGTACTGCTCGAGCAGCTCATCGAGGACATCGCGCCGGAGAAGTCGCTGATCTACCGCGACCTGCACGAGGAATTCTGCACCGATCAGATCGCGCCGGTGCTGCTCGGCGCCGGCGACCGGGAAAATGGCGTGCGGCGCCTGCTGAAGGCGCTGCGCCACGACACGCCCTTCGTCGAGGAGACGGCGCGGCGCCGCGCCCTGCATTCCGATGACACTCCGATGACCGAGTGTTTCAAGGTCCTGCACCAGAGCCATGCCGGAAAGCTTTCGCTCTGCCGCATCTGGTCTGGCTCGCTCGCCGAGGGTCACTCGGTCGGCGGACAGAGGATCGGCTCGATCCTGCGCCCGTTCGGGCAGAGGCTCGAGAAGATCACCGGGGCACGCGCCGGCGAGATCGTGGCCCTGGCCAAGGTGGAAGCCCTGTCGTCCGGACAGACGCTCAGCCCCGCGGGGATCGTAGCCTCGACGGATTTCCCGGCGGCAGATGCGCCGGTTTTCGGGCTGGCGCTGTCCGCCCGCAACCGGACCGACGAGGTGAAGCTCTCGGGCGCCCTCCAGAAGATCGTCGAGGAAGATCCGTCGCTCTCCTTCGAACAGCGCGGCGAGACGCATGAGTTGCTGCTCAGGGGCCAGGGCGAGATGCACCTGAAGGTCGCCATCGACAAGCTGGCCGGCCGCTATGGCGTCGCGGTCGAGACCTCGATTCCCCGGGTCGCCTATCGCGAGACCATCCAGGCGGGCGTGCAGCAGCATGCCCGCTACAAGCGCCAGACGGGCGGCCACGGCCAGTTCGCCGACATCAGGATCGAGATCAAGCCCTTGCCGCGTGGGGCGGGCTTCCGCTTCGTCGACCGGATCGTGGGCGGCGTGGTGCCCCGCAACTTCATCCCTGCCGTCGAGGAAGGGCTGCGCGAGTCCCTGAAGGAAGGGCCTCTCGGACAGCCCGTGGTCGACCTCGAGGCGACGCTGTTCGACGGCCAGTACCATGCCGTCGACAGTTCCGAGATGTCATTCAAGATGGCCGCGCGCATCGCCATGAGCGAGGCCATGCCCAAGTGCAGGCCGGTCCTGCTGGAGCCCATCCTCCGGGTCACGGTGGCGGGCCCCGCCGAGTCGACCCCGCGGCTGCAGCGGCTGATCTCCGGTCGTCGCGGCCAGCTTCTGGGCTACGACGCCCGGCCGGGCTGGCCGGGCTGGGACGAGGTGTCGGCCCTGATCCCCGAGGCGGAGATCGCGGACATGATCGTGGAGATCCGGTCGGTCACGCAGGGCATCGGCACCTTCCGCGCGGCATTCGACCATTTGCAGGAACTGGCCGGACGCACGGCCGAGCGGATCGTCGAGGAGACCCGCAAGCGTCAGGCCGCCTGAGCACGGCCTCCGCTCCTGTCACAAGGCAGTGAGGCCGCAGCGGCGCCCCTTCTCCCCCGCCGCCCGGCCTCGCATAGTTCCCCTGTGGAATGGTTCCACGGGAGTGAAGTTCATGTTCAACAGAAGGTCTCTGATGGTGGGCGGCCTGGTGATGGCCGCCACATCGTCACTGACCCGCGTCGCCAGTGCCCAGTCTGGGCGCCCGACGCTGGTGTTCGTCGGCCACGAACTTTGAGGCGGCTGCAAGATCTGGCGTGCCCAGTCCGAGCCTGAGTTCCTCAAGTCGGCCGCTTTCCAGAAGATGGACTATCAAGTCGTCCATCCAGCCAATGCAGACCTCTTGCTAGTCGACGCCAGCTGGCCCGCGACGGCAAGGCCCATCCGGGCTGCGTTCCTGGCCACCGAGGAGGGGCAGAAGCGGCCCAACGCCACCCCACGGTTCATCCTGTTCCAGGACGGCAAGGTCGTCCTCGCGGTCACCGGCAACGGCGGCTGGAAGGACCAGATGTGGCCGAAGATCCAGGAACTGACTGGGACAAAGGCCTAGTTTCCGACCGGCCCGCCTTGTTCCATATTGGCCTCGTGGGAGATGTCCACGAGGGGGATGCGGGTTGATGTTCAAGAGACGTAGTTTCATCGCGGGCGGCCTGTCACTGGCTGCCGCGCCGCTGCTCGCGGGCGCCGCGGCCGCCCAGGTTTCAACTCAGGGCGCTGCGAAGCCCCTGCTGATCTTCGCCGGGGACGAGACGTCGGAAGCCTGCAAGGTCTGGCGTACGCAATGGGAGCCGCTTTTCAGGCAGGCCCCGGTTTTTCAGAAAGTGGACTATCGGGTGGTGTTCCCGAAGACGCCGGCGCTCCTGCTGAAGCCTGCGAGCTGGCCCGCGGACCTGCGCTGGGTGCTGGACGCCTTCCTGATGAGTGAAGTCGGCATCGAGCAGGGTGCCGAGACGCCGCGATTCTTCCTCGTTCAGGGCGGACAGATCACCTTCACCGCGGTCGGCAACAATGCCTGGCGGGACGTCATGTGGCCGACCCTGCTGGCCGTGACCAGTTCGCAGCCATAGCCGGCGTCACGGCGCAGTGAGCAGGGTTGATTTGCGCCCCCTAAACGCCGCGCCCATTTATAGGTACGGCGTAAACAGGAGTTTCGAACGATGCTGATCAGGCGCAAGAAAGGCTGGGAGCTGCCGGAATCGAAGGCGACTTCAGAGAGCCACTATCTCGATCGGCGTTCGATGGTGCGCGCCATGGGGTTCGGCGCAGCCTCGATCGCTCTCCCCGGACAGCTCCTGGCGCAGGACAAGTCGGCCGATCCATCGGCCGGCCTGTATCCGGCGAGGCGCAACGACCGGTACGGCGTGCCGACTCCGATGACGACCGAAAAGCTCGCCACGACCTACAACAACTTCTACGAGTTCGGCACCGACAAGAGCATCTGGCGCGACGCACAGAAGCTCGAGGTCCGGCCGTGGACCATCAAGGTCGGGGGCATGGTCGAGAAGCCGTTCGAAATCGGCATCGACGATCTCCTGTCCAAGGTGCAACTCGAGGAGCGGGTCTATCGCCATCGCTGCGTCGAGACCTGGTCGATGATCGTGCCCTGGAGCGGGTTCCCGGTGCGCTCGCTGGTCGAACTCTGCAAGCCGCTCGGCAGCGCCAAGTTCATCGTCATGAAGACCCTGTCCAAGCCCTCGGTGATGCGTGAGCAGCGCGACCTTCTCTACCCGTGGCCCTACACGGAAGGACTCGCCATGGATGAGGCGATGAACGACCTCGCCTTCATCGCGACCGGCCTCTACGGCAAGCCGATCCACAAGCAGAACGGCGCGCCCCTGCGCCTCGTCGCGCCGTGGAAGTACGGGTTCAAGAACGTGAAATCGATCGTCAGTGTCGAGTTCACCGACAAGAAGCCATCGACCTTCTGGGAGAAGCTGCAGCCCAGCGAGTACGGCTTCTGGGCCAACGTGAACCCGCAGGTCGCGCATCCGCGCTGGAGCCAGGCGACGGAGAAGCCGCTTGGCAGCAACGATCGCATCCCCACGCTGCTCTACAACGGCTACGCGGAGTTCGTGGCTGGCCTCTACACCGACCGCAAGGCGGAAAAGCTGTTCATGTAATCCGCCCTCCTTTGCCTCGCCGCGCCGGCCCGCTAAAACGGAGCCCGGCCGGACGAGGCCCAGGAGGAAACGTGAAGCTCAACCGTCGTACGACCTTGGCGGGCGCCGCCGCACTGGCCGCAGGTTCGCTGTCCAGGGCCGCCTTCGCCCAGGCCTATCCCAGCAAGCCGATCAAGATCGTCGTGCCCTTCGCGGCCGGCAGTGCCACCGACCTGACGGCGCGCGGCCTCGGCGCCAAGCTGCAGGAGCTCCTGAAGCAGCCGGTCGTCATCGAGAACAAGCCGGGCGCCAGCGGCCAGCTGGGCGCGTCGGCCGTCGCGACGGCGACGGCCGACGGCTACACGCTGATGATGGGCACCAACACCACGAACGCCGCCAACGGCGCCCTGTTCAAGAAGCTGAGCTACGACATCGACAAGGACTTCGCGCCGATCATGCGCTGCGTGATGGGCGTCAACGCGCTGGTCGTGAACAACGAGCTGCCGGTGAGGACGGCCGCCGAGCTGGTTGACTACGCGAAGAAGAACCCCGGCAAGCTCAACTACGCCGAAGCCAGCGCCTCGCAGCGCCTCTCGGGCGAGATGTTCAACAAGCTGGCCGGCGTGAAGATGGAGCGGGTGCCCTACAAGGCCAGTCCGCAGGCGCTGGGCGACGTGGCCTCGGGCCAGGTCCAGGTGATGTTCCCCGACCTGCCGCAGGCGCTGACCCAGATCGAGGCCGGCCGCGTGCGCGGTCTCGCCACCACAGGTCCCAAGCGCACGACCGTCACGCCCAACCTGCCGGCGATCGCGGAGGCCGTGCCGGGCTATTCGCTAGTCTACTGGCTGGCCGTCTTCGCGCCGGCCGCGACGCCCAAGGACATCCAGAAGGTCCTGGCCGACGCCATCGCCGAGGCGCTGAAGGACCCGGCCACCGCCAAGGCGATGACGCAGGGCCGAATGGAGATCGCCCCGCTCCCGCTCGACGAGTTCGCGGCCTACGTGAAAAGCGAAACCGCTTGGTGGACCAAGGAGATCAAGGCTGCCGGCATCGAGCCGGAGTGAGCGCCATGAGCAAAGTCATCATCGAGAAGAGCGGCCCGGTCAAAACCATCTGGATGAACCGGCCCGAGAAGCGCAACGCGCTCGACAGCGAGCTGATGCGCGACATGATCGGGGCGTTGCAGGCACCGGTCGCGCCCGAGGATCGCGTGGTCGTGATCCGCGGCAAGGGCGATGTCTTCTGCGCCGGGCTCGACATGGCGGAACGCCGCGAAACCATCGGCGGCGGCAATGCCAGCGGCATCGAGGTGATGCTGCGCGCGGTCGAACTCTGCCCGCTGCCGGTCGTCGCGGTCGTCCAGGGCGACGCCATCGCCGGCGGCAACGAGCTGGCGTTGCATTGCGACATCGTGGTGGCGAGCCGGAAGGCGCGCTTCGGCATGTCTCTGGCGCAGGTCGGGCTCGCCCCCAACTGGTTCCTGGCCAAGAAGCTGATGGAAGTGCTCGGGCCGGTGACGACCCGTGAGATGCTGCTGCTGGGCGATCCCCTGCCCTCGACCAAGCTGCATGCGCTTGGCCTGATCGCCCGCTGCGTGCCACCCGAGGAACTCGAAGCCGAGGCGTCGAAGGTCGTCGACCGGTTGGCCGCCAACGCGCCACTGTCACTGAAGGCCATGAAGGCGCTGACGGTGAAGCAGCTCGAATTCCGCGACGGCATCAAGCACGACGATGTCGATGCGCTCGTGCAGGCGGCGATGAAGAGCCAGGACGCGCAGGAAGGCATGAAGGCGCGACTGGAGAAGCGCACCGCGAAGTTCCAGGGTCGCTAGGCCATGTCGATCAGGCTCCGCCTCGAAAAGCCGTGGCGGCCCCTGGCGGCCGAAGAACTCGTCCGACTGCCCGGCCAGCTCGGCGTCTACCAGATCGCCGACGCCGCGGGCGTACTCCTCTACATCGGCCAGGCCGGCGCGCGCGCGCCGTTCGGGCTGCGCAGCGAATTGCAGCGCGAGCTCGCCGAGCGGGGGCCGGCGCATCAGTTTCGAGTCGAAGTGAACCAGCAGTATCGCACGCGATGGTTCGAGCTGCTGATGGTGCACCAGGCCGACCATGGCAGCCTGCCCCCCGACAACGCCCGCAATCCGCCCCCGTTGGGGCGGTTGAGTCCGAATTAGCATCCCTCCCCATTCAAATGGGGAGGTGGCCGAAGGCCGGAGGGGTCACAGGCCAGTGTCCGCCGCTTTCTGACCCCTCCGCCCCTGCGGGGCACCTCCCCATTCGAATGGGGAGGAGAAAGGATTGAGATGGATTTCGAGCCCTCCCCAGAGCAGCAGATGCTGATCGACCAGGTCCGCCGCTTCGTACGCGAGGAGATCATCCCGCTCGAGGCGAAGCTCGATCCCGACGCCTCAGAGCTCGATCCCGCCGATCACGCGCGGCTGGTCGAGAAGACCAAGGCGATGGGCCTGTTCGGCATCGACATCCCGAAGGAGTATGGCGGCCCCGACATCGACATCGTGACCCGGGTGCTGCTGGCAATCGAGATGGCGCAGCATCGCGCGGGTCTCTACGTGCCCTGCTACGGCACCTTCGGCGGCGCGGGCCTCGCGCAGATCTTCGAGGCCAACGACGACCAGAAGGAGCGCTATCTCTATCCGACCCTGCGCGGCGAGAAGAAGGCATTCTTCGGCCTCACCGAACCGTCCGGCGGCAGCGACCCGGCGCGCGCCATCCAGACAAAGGCCGAGCGCAAGGACAATGGCTGGGTCCTCAACGGCGCCAAGCTTTACATCTCCAACGCCGACCGCGCGCAGTACGGCATCGTCTTCGCGCGCACCGATGCCTCCAAGGGGCGCGCCGGCATCACCTGCTTCATCATCGACAGCGACACGCCGGGCTTCCACGTCCGTCGGGTCGTGCACACGCTGCGCTCCTCGCACTACGCAACCGAGCTCGAGTTCAAGGACTGCTGGGTCAGCGACCACCAGGTGCTGGGCGAGGTGAACAAGGGCTTCGCGGTCGCCAACGACCGGCTGACGCGCCAGCGCATCCCCTATGCCGCGGGCTGCATCGGCGTCGCCATCGCCGCGCACGAGATGGCGATCGAATGGGCCAAGATGCGCTCGACTTTCGGCGAGAAGCTCGCTAACCGCCAGGCCGTGCAATGGATGCTGGTCGACAACGAGATCGACATCCGTACTGCCCGGCACTTCACCCTCGAGGCCGCCGAGAAAGCGCGTCGCGGCCTGCCCTTCCGCACCGAGGCGGCGATCGCCAAGCTGACCGCCTCCGAGGGCGGTGGCCGCGTGGTCGACCGGGCGATGCAGATCCATGGCGGCATGGGCATGACGAAGGACCTGCCGCTGGAGCGCTGGTACCGCGAGATGCGAATCCGCCGGGTCGGCGAGGGTCCAAGCGAGGTCCAGCGCATGGTGATCGCGCGCGAAATCCTCGGGAGCAACCTGCGATGACGACGCCTACCGGTCCTCTCGCGGGCATCAAGGTCGTCGAGTTCGGCCAGAACCTGGCCGGCCCCTATTGCGGCCAGATCCTGGCCTTTCTCGGGGCCGAGGTGGTCAAGGTCGAGCGGCCCGAAGGCGACGACGCCCGCAAATGGGGACCTCCCTTCGTCGAGGGCGATGCGACGGGCTTCATCGCGCTGAACCGCGGCAAGAAGTCGATCACCTGCGACCTGGCCGATCCGGCCCAGCGCGAGGCGCTGATCGAGCGCATCGGGGCAGCCGACATATTCGTGCACAATCTTCGGGCCGACGTGCCGGCCAAGTTCGGCTTCGACGGCGCCACCCTCACCAAACGCTTCCCGCGCCTGATCTACGCCGACCTCGGGGCCTTCGGCCATGCCGGTCCCTGGAAGGACCGGCCGGGCTACGAACCGATCATCCAGGCCGTCGCCGGCCTGATCTCGCTGAACGGCGATCCCACCGGCCCAGAGGCACGCATCGGTGTCTCGATCATCGACCTGTCGACCGGCATGTGGACGGCGATCGGCGTGCTGGCGGCGCTGGCCCGGCGCACCGCCACCGGCGAGGGAAGCCTCGTGAACACGTCGCTGTTCGAAAGCGGACTGATGTGGGCCTCAAACCACGTGGCGGGCTGGTCGGTGACCGGCCGGATGCCGCCGCGCCAGGGAACGGGCCATCCGTCTCTCACCCCCTATCAGGCCTTCGAGTGCAGCGACGGGCCATTGATGATCTGTCCGGGCAACGACCGTCTGTGGCGCAAGTTCGCCGAGGCGCTAGGACACCCCGAATGGCCGGACGAAGAGCGCTTCCGGACGAACGTCCAGCGCGCCGAGCGGCGCGAGCTGCTGCTGGGCATGATCGCCGACATCATGAAGGAGCATCCGCGGTCTCACTGGGCGGCAAAGCTCGATGCGCTGGGCGTGCCCAACGGCCCGCTCAACACCGTGCCCCAGGTGATGGAGCTTGCGCAGGTGGCGGCGCTCGCCATGTTCACGCAACCCTATGCTGGCTCGAACGCCCTGTTCCACGGCCTCCCGCTCAGCATCGACGGCCAGCGGGCCGGCGGCGACGAGAAAGCGCCGAAGATCGGCGAGCACAACGGGAAAATCTAACCGGCGAAGCTCAGGCAGTAGTCGCGCACCTGCTGCAGCGGGATGCGGGCGTGGCTCTGCACGATGATGAACTTGCCGCCGGGGTCGGTGCCATTCGGCAGCCTCACCAGGCGCTCGAAATCGTCGGCGCCCCAGACACAGGACTGTTCCGAGAACAGTTGCACATCCGACGTGTAACAGGTGTCCCACTCGGCGTGATAGTCGAACAGCGTGCCGCTGATCTCCGCGACGCTGGTGTAAAGCGAGTACTCGGTCCACGGCACATGGAACGGCTTGCGGGCCTTCCAGAGCACCAGCGAGGTCATCGCGTTCAGGTAACGACCGCGCAATTGGTCGAGGGTCATCCGGGCGAGGTCGCCATGCAGGATGTTCGGCGTGACGGAGAGGCCGTGGGACCTCGCGTCGTATGGAATGCCGATCACCTCCGACGCACTCTGCCACCACGGGTGATGCTGCTTAGGCTCCCAGCGGGACAGGGCCCGGTCATATTGAATGAAGGTCCGAGAATCGAAATCGCCGACGCAGCAGACGTCGGAATCGAGGGTGAAGTAGCCGGCAAAGCCCAGCACCGCCGGCACGTGTAGCTTCACGATCTGCTGCCGGTACCAACCGGTCATCCAATAGAACGAACTGAATGCCGGAAAGAAATCGCTTTCGCGGCGCACGGTCACTTCGATGTTGGGAAAACGCGGAAGATTGGACCGCAAAAGGTCTGCATCGCCATTGGGTGCGATGATCAACAGTTCGAAGGGCTTGCTGTCGCGCCAGTGCTTGGACAGCGACTCGATCAGCAGACCGGCACGCTCCAGGTCGCCCAGGCGCCAAATGCTGCGCAGAGCAAGCGGGAGAATTCCTTGTCTGATCTCAGAGAACATTCAGGTGCGCATTCTCCGAGAACCGAATATGGACGGTGTGGCTGTAAGGTCTGACAAGAAACGTGTGACCTTCAAAACGCCCACCATGTTAATCTTGCCGCTGGTTGCCATATTGATCTCGTTCCGATCGGTGGCTGCTGGCACGATAGCTCCTGCTTTTCAATTAGCGTACGACCTCCTTACGCTCCCGCCCAAGAAGATCAGCCAGCATCCGCGCGTATCTTTTCATGCGGCGCTGAAGCTTGATGGTCGGCTGGGCGAGGAAGCGCCGGTGGTCACGATTGTCTCGACTTACTTCCACCAGTCCATGTAGCGATAACAATGAGATGACGCCTCTCAAGGTACCGGTGTCGAATCCTGGCGTTTCGTACAGCTCCGCTAGTCGCTTGGGCCTACCGCGATCCTGCACTAACCAGCAAACGACCACCTGCGTTTCCCGGGCGTGGAAATGGGGAAGGTATTGCCCTTGCCAGGTCCGCAGGTCGTGCTCAGTCAGCATGTACAGGCGCCACTAACTTCGGCATTCACAATGGCTAGTTGGAGATGGCCCAAGTGGCCGGAGGCAATCATCTTGATTAGTAGCTATCAAAATCGCCTGCTAGGCTGCGCATCAGGGATAGAATGGCCAGCAGCCCGAGCGGAGAGATTTGTGATATCGCCGCTGGCCATTCCTGGACGCTCTCTTCCAGTCCCTTGCCCGGGGCATGGCAGAACAGAGACTGGACCGGGACGAAACACTGCCCAGCACCCTGATTACGATGCGGAACGTTTGGACATACAAGCCCCAGACGCAACCACTATGGATATAAGCTGGAGTGACCGGGAAAGATTTGGCTGCGACGCCGCACGCCCAGCCTATGGTCTTCGGGTAGCCAGCGACTTTGCACCTGACAATGCTGAGGCGCGCCGGAGCGCGGCAGTCCCGGAGCCCGCACGCGTATGTTGGACAAGGGCATCATCTTGACAGAATAGGGTGTTCCAGTACGTTCCACTCCACGCGGAAGAGTTCGCGGGCTGAATGCCATGCGACGCCGAAGGAGCAACCGCCCCGGAAACTCTCAGGCACCAAAACCGCGCCTTTGTGTACGTCTCTGAAAAGCGGAGCCCACAGGCTCCCGCCGATGGTGTAAGCGGATCCGGCCGGTGAGCGGCTGGGCGCGATGCTCTCAGGCCAATGACAGAGGGGGCTTCTGATCCGCCGCAGGCGGAAGGAGAAGCCGTATGTCCGTTTCCGAAAACCTCAACGTCGCCGTCATCGGCGGCGGCATCACTGGCGTGACCACCGCTTACAACCTGGTCAAGCGCGGTGCCCGGGTCACGCTGTTCGACCGTCACCCCTACACGGCGATGGAGACCTCCTTCGCCAACGGCGGGCAGCTCTCGGCCTCCAATGCCGAAGTCTGGAACAGCTGGGCGACCGTGTGGAAGGGCCTGAAGTGGATGACCACGCCTGGCGCACCGCTGCTCGTCAATCCGCGCCCCTCGTGGCACAAGATCTCGTGGATGCTGGAGTTCATCGGCTCGATCCCGAAGTACGAGGAGAACACCGTCACCACCGTGCGGCTGGCGATCGAGGCCCGCGCCCACCTGCTTCGCATGGCGGCCGACGAAGGCATCGACTTTGACTGTGAGAAGCGGGGCATCCTTCATTTCTACGAGAACAGGAAGGACTTCGAGGCGGCTGCCCGCGTGACCGCGCTCCTCGCGAAGGGCGGGCTGGAGCGGCGCGCGGTGACGCCATCGGAGATCAAGTCGATCGAGCCGGCGCTTCGCGGAACCTATCACGGTGGGTTCTATACCGAAAGCGATTTCACCGGCGACATCCACAAGTTCACTAATGGCCTGGCCAAGGCCTGCCAGCGCCTTGGCGTGACGATGCGCCTGTCCGACGAGGTACTCTCGGCCAAGGCAAGCGACCACGGCGTGACGGTCATCAGCCAGTCGACCGAGCCGCATCTGGAAAATACCGCGCCGGCGACCGAAGTGCATGTCTTCGACCGGGTCGTGGTCTGCGGTGGCGTGATGTCGCGAAGCCTCGCGCGAATGCTCAACGACCGGGTGAACATCTACCCCGTAAAAGGGTATTCCATCACGGTCCAATTGCAGGATAAGTCCGACGTGGAAGCCGCACCCTGGGTGAGCCTGCTCGACGACGCCGCCAAGATCGTCACCAGCCGTCTCGGCCCTAACCGCTTCCGCGTCGCTGGTACCGCCGAGTACAACGGCTACAACCGTGACATCCGGGCCGAACGTATCGACCCGCTGATCCGCTGGTGCCGGGCCCATTTTCCTGGCATGAGCACCCGCCAGTCTGTGCCGTGGACGGGCTTACGCCCGATGATGCCCGACATGTTGCCGCGCGTTGCCCGCGGCAGAAGCCCACGCGTCTTCTACAATACCGGCCACGGACACCTCGGCTGGACACTCTCGGCCGCGACGGCCGAGGCGGTCGGCGCGCTCGTCACGGCGCGCGCCAACGCGTGAGCTGTACCCGACTAATTATTGGAACGGGTGCGGCTGGCGGTCGAACCAGCTGGCCGTACTGACAGTTCCTTAGGTTTTCGGATCATCGATTAGCTGAAGAGATTGGCCTCCGAGAGGGGGCTAGTCGATACCAATCGTGCGCGCGAAGGCGGAGCGAACTGCCTTCAAGCATAAGTGCCTGCGTTCCTTTCAGGGTAGCTCTCGTACACATGTTCGAAAAGCGCGGAACATTTCTGTGCGAACAACGGGCGGTCATAGGCTGCGGGTAGCGTGTCGAGTGTATCCTCGATCGCCAGCTTCAACGTCGATCGCGCCGCCGACTTCTGGCGCCAATTAAGCACCAGCAGGTCCTTCAGCCGCGCGAGCAGCTCTTTGGCGACCTTCTTGACCTCGCCGCGCTCGGCGGTGGTCAACTTCGGCGCGGGCCGCGTCAGGATGTCGAAGATCACCAGCTCTTCTTCGCTGAGATTCTCGCGCACGTGGCGCTCCTGCTCGTCGTCCAGGCTGTTCGACAGCTTGAGCAGTTCCTCGAAGAGTTGCTCGATATTTCGGCTGCCGTTGTTGTAGCTCTCGATCAGCGCCTCGAACTTCTCGGCGAAGTCGGCGCGGGTGCGGTTCAGGCGAACGAGCTTCTCCAGTTTCGCCGCGATAGCCGCCTTGAGGGCCTCGAGGTCTGTGTTCTTGTGCTTGGATTTCTTGAACCGCTCGGCCAGTGCCTCGAAGTTGATCTTCGACAGGTCGATCGCCGGCGGGCCGCCTTCGCGGATCTGCAGGCCTGTGATGGAATCGTCGAGTAATTCTCCGATCTGCTTCAGGATGGTGGCGATGTCCGGCGGGTTCGGGCTGAGCTTGGCGCGGATTACGCTGGCGAGCGTGGCGATGCCCGCGACGCGCAGCGAGAACTCGATCGCCGCAGAGTCCGGCTTCACGGCGCGGTAGAGCGTGCCGACGAACTTCTCATGGCCGAAGAACTCCCGCCGCAGGGAATCGGGGCCGATCAGCGCATCGATGGCGTTTTCGATGGCCGAGAGGCGCTCCATACCGCCGATAGGCAGGGCCTCCATCGCCGCGAGATCGACGCCGTGGCTTGCACAGAATGCCGTCGCTGTCGCGATCGCCTCCCGCAGTTCCACGGCCAGCTGCGCCTTGTCCTTGACCGGGTTCGTTCCGCCCTTGCCCGCACCGTAGATGGCCAGCGCCTTTTCCAGCGAGGCGAACACGTTGGCGTAGTCTACGATCACGCCGCTGTGCTTGCCGGGAAAGACGCGGTTGGCGCGGGCGATGGTCTGCATCAGCGTGTGGTTGCGCATCGGCTTGTCGAGGTAGACCGTCGAACAGCTCGGCGCGTCGAAGCCCGTCAGCCACATGGCGCAGACGAAGACCAGGCGCAGCGAGTCAGTCGTGTCCTTGAATTTCTCATCTAACCCCGGCTGGGACTCGTTCATTCGCTTGCGGTGCGGCTCGATGTCGAGGCCGAGCTTTTTCATCTGCTCGATCTCGTTCTGGCCGGGCGAGACGATGACCGCCATGTCGGTCGCGGTCAGCACATCCAGCCTCTGTCGCAATACCGCCCGCTCGGCCTTGGCCAGGTCGTGGCGTCCCAGCTCCTTCTCCACCCGCGCTATCTCTGTCGCCCAGTGCTTCTTCACCTTGTCGTGCATTTTGAGCGCGGTGGCCTTGTCGATGGACACCACCATCGCCTTGCCCACGAACCCACGCCCGAGGAAGTGCCGCACGATGTCCTGCGCCACCGTCTCCAGCCGGTCATCGCGGGTGATCAAGTGGTATTGCCGCCCCAGCACCTTTTCGAGCTTCTCCTCCTGGTCGGCGTCGAGGTCGGCCTCCTCGATCAGGCGGTAGATGTCGTCGTTGAGGTCGGGGTTGATCAGTTCCAGCTCTGGCGTGCGGTTCTCGTAGAACAGAGGTACCGTCGCGCCGTCCTCCACCGACTGCTGGAAGTCATAGATCGACACGTAATCGCCGAAGACCTCCTTGGTGCGCTCTTCGCCTGCGATCAGCGGCGTGCCTGTAAAGGCAAGGAACATCGCTTTGGGCAACGCGGCGCGCATGTTCAGCGCCAGCGTGTCGTATTGGCTGCGGTGCGCTTCGTCGGTTAGCACGATCACATCCGAGCGGTCGGTCAGGGCCTCGGGCGTCCGGAACTTATGCACGAGCGTGAAGACGTAGCGGTGGTTGCCACGCAACAGTTCGCGCAGATGCGCCCCGTTGGCGGCATGGCACTGGTCACCCTCGGCCTGGCTCACGGCGCCCACGGTCTTGAAGGTCTTGGCGATCTGCTCGTCGAGTTCCACCCGGTCGGTGACGACCACGAAGGTCCAGTTGCCTGCGAGCTTCCTCAGTACCTTCTGCGCAAAGAACACCATCGAGAAGCTCTTGCCACTGCCCTGGGTCTGCCAGAATACGCCGCCGCGCCCGTGGCCGAGCTTGCGGGCCTCCAGCATCGAGGCGATGGCGTTGTTGACGCCCAAGAACTGGTGGTTCTGGCCGAGGATCTTAACCAGTCCGGCCTTGTGCTCGGAAAACAGCGTGAAGTTCTCCACGAGGTCGAGCAGGCGGGTCGGGTCGCAGGTGCCGCGCAGCATCACCTCCAGCGACACGCGGCGCGGCTCGTCCTCGCGCTCGATGCGCTTCCACTCGAAGAACCGCTCCCAGTCGGCGGTGAGAGAGCCGACGCGGCTGTCGGTGCCGTTGCTGGCGATCAGCAGCGCGTTGAACCAGAAAAGCTGGGGGATCTGCTGCTTGTAGTGGGTCAGGTTCTCGTCGAAGGCCGCCCGCGCCGGCACGCCGGGCTTCTTGAGTTCAATAACCACCCAGGGCAGGCCGTTGACGAAGCTCACCAGGTCGGGCCGGCAGGTGTAGAGGCTGCCCACTACGCTGAACTGGCTGACCAGGAGGAAGTCGTTCTGCTCCGGCCGCTCCCAGTCCACCACGCGCAGGCGCTCTGTCTTCTGCCCGCCGTGCTCGCGATCGGGGATGGAGACCGGAATGCCCTCCTTGAGCAGCCGATAGATCTCGCGGTTGGCAGCCTCCAGGCTCATAGCCGAGCGGTCGCGGGCAAGGTCGTCGATGGCGGTCTGGATCGCCTCGGCGGGCGCGGCGGGGTTGAGCTTCGTGAGCGCCGCCCGCAGGCGGTCTATCAGCACCACCTCGCCCTTTGTCTCGCGCCCGAGCGTCCCGCCTGCGCCGAAGGTTTCGTCGTGAGCCGACACCGTCTTCCAGCCGAGCGCCGAAAACAGCCCGATGGCGGGTTGTTCGACGAGCTGATCTTCGGTGTAGGCGTGGGAACTCATGCGGCAAGGGTCTCCACGTCAATCTGGCCGGAGAGCAAGCGCGGTAGCAGCAGGTCGCGCGTGCGGCGGAGATTCTGGATCTGAAGCGCCAGCACGCGGCTCTGCTTCAGCATCGCACCCGCAATTTCCTGGAACTGCTTCTGCAACGGTCGCGGCGGAATGATGACATTCAGGCAGTGAACATTATTGCGGTTAAGTGTGGGAACGGCAGCGCCGGAATTGAACTGCCTTAAGTCGATCGACGAGAGCAGATAGTAAGCGTAAAGCGGCTCCGCTTTTGGAAACCCCTTTGCCCAAAGCGCAGTATTCAGTGGCCAGAAGTCCTCTTGCACATAGACCACCTCGCCGATCGTGCCAGAGCGGCCAGTCACAACGCCGGGGGCTTTGACTTTCGCTTCGTTGTGAAAGCCGGTGACACCGGTTGCTGCGTAGATCGGAACGTCACCACCGGATCGATCGGCTTTCGGTAGATCGAATCCACGTTGAAGCACGAGAACATCATCCAATCGGCCCACTTCCCACCCTTGTGGGATCTCGCCGAGCGGCGACTGGACGCGGAGGCCTGATTCGTGGCCGGGGAAGCGGAAGTGGACGAACCATTCGCGGTAGAGGGCGCGGGCCATCGCCTCCAGAATCTTGATGCGCCGCTGGCTGTTCTCGATCAGCTCGTCGTACGCTGACAGGATGCCCGCGATGCGGCGCTGGATAGGTATTGGCGGTACAGGGACTTCGAAGTTCCGTAGAATGTCCAAGTTGATGTGTGGAACGCCCGCCGCGAACGCGAGATTCTGGATTGCCAGAACGGTATCGGCCGCTGAGAAGAAGTAGTAGAGGAAGAAAACATCGACCTGATCTTGGGCGGGCGTCAGCTTCATCTGGCTTTGTGAAATCACGAACCGAGAAATTGGCGAATTGAGCGGGATCATCCCGACCTGGCCGATTGTCCCTCGCTGCGTGAAAATCAAATCACCCGGATGCGCGTTGTTCGCGCGCAGCTCGTCGGCCTTTTCCTCGGAGACGTAAACAAAGTCATCATAGGAAAAGCCATAAGAGCCGGACAAATTTGTTCCGCGAATCACCGGCACGCCCGATTCGCTGTAGTGCTTTCTAGAGAGCTTTGAGCCGAACGGGCCACCGTTCAGCGCCCAGCGTTTCTTCGCGGCAACATCAACGAGCTTTGTTTTGCGCCACGTTGCCATCATAGCGCCTCCAGAATCCCCGCTACATTGGCAGCGATGGTCTGCTCCAGCATCCGCGCCTGGGCGTTGAAGGTTTCTAGTTCCTCGTTGAGCGTTTCGAGCTTCGCCTTGAAGTCCTCATCGCTCACCTCTTCGCCTGGCGCGACGCCGACATAGCGGCCGGGGTTGAGCGACCAGGCCTGCGCTTCGATCTCCTTGAGCGTCGCCGCCCTGCACAGACCGGGCACGTCGGCGTAGGCGGGCTTCTTGCCGAAGATCTCCGAGAGCTTGACTGCTGTCTCATCGCCACCCACGGTCAGGTCAGGCGCTTCGCCGCGATAGAGCCGCACCAAGTTCGCAATGAAGCCGATCTGCGCGGCAGTCCAGTCGCGATGGGCGCGGTCCACCTGCCGGTAGATGTGGCGGGCATCGATGAAGAGCACCGTGTCGGCGCGCTTGGTCTTGGCCTTGCCCCGGTCGAGGAACCAAAGCGTACAGGGCAGCGTCACCGTGTAGAACATGTTGGGGCCGACGGCGACCATAACATCTACCGCGCGCGCTTCGATCAGCTTCTGCCGCAGCTCCTGCTCACTTGAGCGGGCGTCGGAGGCCGAGTTGGCCATGACGAAGCCGGCCCGGCCCTTGGCGTTGAGGGCCGAGTAGAAAAGCTGGATCCAGAGGTAGTTGGCGTTGTCGGTCCGCGGCAGGCCGAAGGGGAGGCGGCGGCCGACGCCGACCATGTCCTTGAGCCGCTCCTTGTCCACCGCGTTGACGTTGAAGGGCGGATTAGCCATCACAAAGTCGAACTGGCCAGTCGCGGCGTGCGGGTCGTCGTAGTAGCTGTTGACGTTGCCGCCGTGACGGATGTCGCCCTCAAGGCCATGCACAGCGAGGTTCAGGCGGGCGAGGCGGCCGGTCTCGTCGGTCTTCTCGACACCACAGATAGCCAGCTCGGCAGCGGGGTTCTTGTGATGCTCCGCCACGAACCGGGCCGACTGCACGAACATGCCGCCCGAGCCGCAGGCGGGGTCAAGGATGCGGCCGTGGTAGGGTTCGATCACCTGTGCGAGTAGCTGGACGATGCTGGCGGGGGTGTAGAATTCGCCGCCGCCCTGGCCCTCGCTCATCGCGAACTCGCCCAGAAAGTATTCGTAGATGCGGCCGAAGGCGTCGAAGTCGAGCGTTGCCGGGATTTCGGAGATCTTCTTCAAGAGCTCCTTGAGCAAGGTGCCGGTAAAGAGGTTGAAGGTTTTCGGCAGCACGCCGGCAAGCGTCGGGTTGTGCTTTTCGACCTCGCGCATGGCCGCGTTGACCTTGCCGCCGACATCGGCCGCCTCGGGTAGCGTCAGCAGGTAGTCGAAGCGCGCCTCAGGGGCGAGGTAGAGCACGTTATTGGCATGGTAAGCGGCCGGTTCATCAACGCGACTGCCGCGACGGGAGGAAGTGCCAGCCATTTCGAGCTTGGCTCGCTGGGTGGCGAATCGCACCTCGGCAAAACGCAAGAAAATTAGGCCCAGGATTGGGCCGGAGTATTCCTGGGCCTTGAGGCCGGAGTTGGCGCGGAACTGATCCGCGGCGTCCCAGAGGCGCTTTTCGAGCGAGGTGGAGGCGGCGTCTTTCTCGGAAGGAGCGATCCATTGCATCAAGGAATTCCTACGTAGCTACTTTATCATTACGCCTTCGTCTGTTCCCACGGGTCGATCACCGGAACGCCGCAGCCTTCGTAGTCGCCAGTGTTTCGCGTGGCCACGCTTGCGCCATTAGCGCGGGCGATAGCGGCGATCTGGCAGTCGAACTGGCTGATGGGGCGGCCCGCGGCGCGGCGCTCGGCGGCGATGGCGGCATAAGCGCGTGCGGCTTCGCGATCGAAGGGCAGGATACGGTCGCGAAAATCCTCGTCCAGAATGTCGTCGATGGCGGCGCCGATTGTCGTGCGGCGGCGACCGGCCGGAAGGATCGCCACGCCGTAGCGGAGTTCGGCCTCGCCAACGCTCGTGAAGTATACGCTCGCTCCCTCCTGGGCGGCGAGCCACGCCTCGACTCGGGGCGCCGGTATCGGTCGCAACAGTTCGGACAGCACGTTTGTGTCGAGGACGATCATGCGCGCTTTCCGGAGAGGCGGGGCGGGGCCCGCATCTTGTCTCGCGGCGGCAGTTCGATTTCTACGCCGCCCAGCGGCGCCATGCGCGAACGAATAGCAGCGGCCAGATTGCGGGGCGGGGCGGTTTCAGTCACGACCAGTCGAAGAATGGCTCGTGCTTCCTCTTCCATGGAACGCCCGTGTTCGGCCGCGCGGATACGAAGGCGACGCTTCAAGTCGTCTTCAAGGTTGCGGATCGTGATACTGGCCATGGGGTACCTCTTGATCCCGCAATATTAGGCGTTGATTGCAATGCAATCAACCAACTGTCAGGCGCACTACTTGTTCCTTCCGGTGCATCAGTATTGACGGGCAATGGCGCGGCTTTCTAGCCACCTTCGCTGCCTCGCCCACTCCACCGGAAACACCCCCATAGCCTCCGCGAGCGTCGGCACTTGTTCAGCGCGCCCATCCAGAATCGCCTCTACGGTCGCCGGCGCGAGCAGCGTCAGCCGGAGCACGCGTGAGACATAGGACGGGTTGATCCTCTCGACCCTGGCGATCTCCCTGATGGTCGCGTACCGGCCAGTCTCCAGCATCTTCTGCCATCGGAACGCCCGGGCGATGGCCTTCACGAGCGTGCTGTCGATGTGCGGCGCCACAGGAGGCACCGGCGCACCGTCCGGCGCCAGAACCAGCTTCCGACCTCCCCGCTTGCGCACGGCGAAGGGGACCTTGATGGTGACGACAGCGGGTTCTTGCCGCGGCATCAGGCAGCCCTCCGGAGATCGCCCAGTTGCTGGACCACGTGGCCGAGCCCCTGGGTTCGCAGCTGGAGCTCGAGTCCGTCCGTCTGGAGGTCGATGCGCTGGACCAGCAGCTGGACGATGCGGGTCTGCTCGGCGGGGAAGAGCTCCTCCCATAGCGGATCGAGTCGCTCCAGGGCCTCCCGGACTGCGCCCTCCGACAGCCCCTCGATCTGCGGCCCCGCCGCGCGCCAGGTCGCCATCACGACTTCAGGGGACCGAAGGAGCGCCCGCAGCTGGTCGATGACCGCCGCCTCGATGGCAGCTGCCGAAACTCGGCGGATGGGGGACGGCTCTGCCTCGCCCTTCAAGACGGCCTGGCAGACGTAGTAGCGATAGAGCTTGCCATGCTTGCGGGTGTGCGTCGGGCTCATGGCGCGGCCTGTAGGACCAAACAGCAGCCCCTTGAGGAGAGCGGGAGTGGCGGCCCGAGCCCGGCAGCCCCGGACCCGGGGGCTCTCCTGCAGGATCGACTGCACCTTGTCCCAGAGGGCCTGGCTGACGATCGCGGCGTGCTCGCCCGGATAGGCAACGCCCTTGTGAACAGCGAGCCCGACATACACCCGGTTCCGGAGGATCCGGTACAGGGCTCCCTTGTCGACGACCCGCCCTCGATGGCTGCGGACATCCTCGGCCCGAAGCTGCCGTGCCAGAAGCGTCGCCGAGCCGACCTTCAGGAAGCGCTCGAAGATCCGGCGGATGATCGCCGCCTCGGGCTCGTGGACGACCAGCTTGCGGTTTTCGACCCGGTAGCCCATGGGCACGAACCCGCCCATCCACATGCCGCGCCGGCGCGAGGCAGCGACCTTGTCGCGAATGCGCTCGCCAATGACCTCGCGTTCGAACTGGGCAAAGGACAGCAGCACGTTCAGGGTCAGCCGGCCCATGCTGGTGGTCGTGTTGAAGGACTGGGTCACCGACACGAAGGTGACGCCGCACCGGTCGAACACCTCGACCAGCCGGGCGAAGTCCATCAGGGCACGGCTGAGGCGATCGATCTTGTAGACCACCACCACATCAACCCGGCCTGCCTCGATATCGGCCATCAGCCGCCGCAGCGCCGGCCGCTCCAGCGTGCCACCCGAGAAGCCGCCGTCATCGTAGTGATCGGCCAATTCGACCCAACCCTCCGAGCGCTGGCTGGCAATGTAGGCGCTACAGGCCTCGCGCTGGGCATCGAGGCTGTTGAACTCCATGTCGAGCCCTTCCTCGGTCGACTTCCGGGTGTACACGGCGCACCGGAGCTTGCGGACGATCGGCTTCTTCATGCCGCCCTCCGCCGGTTCTTGAGGCCGAAGAAGAGCAGCCCGTTCCATCGGGTCCCGGTGATCGCCCGGGCGATGGCCGACAGCGACTTGTACGGCCGGCCCTGCCATTCGTAGCCGTCGGCCATCACCGTAACGGTGTGCTCGACGCCCTGGTACTCGCGGATCAGCCGGGTGCCGGCGATGGGGATGTCGCTGCCTCGCACCCGGCGCACGGCGATGTTGCCGCCATCCAGCTGCTCGCCCAGCTGCTCCAGCCGGCGCACTGTCTCGGGCTTCAGGCCGCCGTAGGCCAGCTCCTGGATCCGGTAGGCCAACCGGCTCTCCAGGAAGCGCCGGTTATAGGGCGGGGGCGGAGTGTTGAAGAGCGCTGTCCACCGCTCCTTCAGCTTCGTCGTCGGCGTCGTCTTCAGGGCCGCGATGCGCGCCAAAACCGTGTCGTGATCCTTCATGCCGTTCTCCGTCTGGGGGCGTCGGCATGACCGCTTCGGTCGGGCAGGAAGTCGACGGAACTGTCTCCACGGTCGGCAGATAGTGGACTGGACTTCCGGGCGTGTAGGCGGATGAGGCCGGCGGCCAGGATTTGGCCGAGTTCAGCGACTTGTTCACAACCGGACATACGATCTGGGGATAAAGGCATGCTTCCGATCATGAGAACACAATCAATAGGGGTTGAGCGCCTGCTTAACCTCTACTCATCGCATGCCCGAGACGTCTCACGCGGGTAAGAAATCCCCATTGCATCACATGGGTTGTAGAAACGAAAATAGAACACACGCTGCGACTCATGGGTGATCGCGATGGCCAAGGACCTCAAGAAATTTGTGAACGCTCGCTTCGTCAGGACCATTGACCTTGGCCTGATGCGACGCCTTCTCGATCGCCACGCCGATGCTCTCCACGCGCTGGATCTGTCGCTGCTTAACGGGGACCCGGGAGCAGCCCGGCAAATGCTCCAGGAGTTCTTCGCCGGTCCCGAGGAGGGCTACCCCAAGGACCTGCTGATCGAACTTCACGCCGTCGCCGAACTGGGAACGGCGACCGGCCAGCAGATCCTCCTGGAACAGGCGCGGCGGCAGGGCGTGCCGATACAACCGGCGAACGACAACGACAGCGAGGCGTTACAGGAGCCAAAGCAGTTCGCGCTGTACATGTTCCTCGAGCATCACGTGGTGTTCAGAGCTGCGGCCGACACACTGACCTGGATGAACATGTCGTCGCCGTCCGAATTCGATGGCTTCGAGGAAGGCGTGGAGGCCGAGCTCGATGACGAAACGAAAGCCGGTTTCAAGCGGGCCGCGGCGCAGCTGTTCGAGGTCGAGCTAAGAGGCCGGTACTGCCACGTCGGTTGGTACGAGGACGGCGGCGAGCTCCACGTTGTCGTCAAGCATGGCGCTCCATTGAAGACCACGGAAGTCATCGAAGACGCTGACGATCGCGTCATCACGATACGGGAGGCCGAGCATGCAGTGCTGTCATATTCGTCTCTCACCGGCCGGCTGAAGGTCGGCGGCTTTGCCAAGTCTCGCCGCGCGGAGTTGGCTGACGCCTTTGCCGGTACAATCCTGAGGCGTCCGGGCTTCTTCTCCGCGCCGGATGCGCAGGACCTTTACACGCTCGCCCCCGTCGAGCGTGCGGGCTTCGGCTTCGTGTTCGAGCATGCCTTCGACCCCGGCATCCGCCGCGTGCAGATTACGGAGGTACAGGCCGATCGTATCGGCACGGACTCGCGCTCTGGCCAGACCCGGACCTTGCATTCCCATGTTACGCGGGACGGCCGGGAGAACGCGCTGACGCGCATGCGCGAGGATATGCCGGGGATCTCCCTGGGCCATGGCTGGCGGCTCAATCATCTCACGCTGCGCGTTCATTTCGATGTCGGTGACGCACGGCCGGTGACGGTGACGGTCAAGATCAAGCCGCCGCGCACGGCGATGTTCAAGCGGCACCGCTTCGAGGACCGCATCATGGCACTCCTGCGCCGGAATGGATTGATCAATGACCGAGCGCCTGTCCGGGCTGCTGCTGCGGCTGAGTGAGTCGGGCGATCGCGCGATCCTGTGGGGGCGGCCGGCAAAGCCGTTCCTCGGCCGGGAGTTCGATCGCTTGCTCGCGCGGGGCGTCCTGACCGAGCAGGCCCCGGCCGAAGAGTGGGATGTGTGCACTGACTGCGAATGCGGCAACGACGGCCGGCGCATTCAAAAACTCGACGGCAAGCTGATCGCCGCCTGTCCGCTCGACCATCGCTGTGACACCGTGCTTGAGCCGGAGGATCTCAGGAGCTTTCGGATCGACGCCGGGGCTATTGCGCGCGAGATCGCTGCTGCGTCCTACATCGCGGACGAGCCGACGCTGGTGTTTCCAGGTACCTGGCACTTGGGGACCGGTCCGGCGAACCGGGCCCTGTTCGTGATACTGGCGAGACGTGACCTCGCGGCGCCAGGATTGATCGCCGCGCTCCAGCGCGCGGAAATGCTGCCGATCACCTTGCTTGGCCCAGCATTGCAGGTGACGGAGCGGCTTCGGTTTGCAGAAGCGTCCATCCATTACGTGCCAATCACGGAAGCAATTTGTGCCGATGGTTTCGTGCTGGATGAGCGGACTTTGCTGCCAAGGGCCTCGGTCGCTCCGCGCCTTACCGTGTTCTCTAGAGAATCGAGGGTCGTTCTCGACGGCAAGAGTCTCAAGCTTTCCCCACAAAAATTCAAGCTCATGTCCCTGCTGGCCAACGAACTGGTGATGGGGAGGGCAGTGGTCAATAACGCAAAGATCGCGGCGCATCTTTGGGCAACGAAGGGGCGAGAGTCCCAGACGGGCGACGCCGTTCGCAACCTCAGGGACGAGCTGAAGAAGGTCGTCGGGAAGAAAGGCAAGGGGCCCGATCTGATCGAGACGCTTTCTTTGAAGGGCTACCGGCTCAGCCTCGCCGCAGGCGAAGTTGAGATCGTACCCTGAGCATAGCGAGCGTGATTCTCAGCATCCCGACGTCGCGTTCGGCTTTCCCATAACAAGCCCATAGCTTGCCCAACCCTATGGGAAGCCCGCTCGGGCACAACTCGGTTCGTCACCAACGACGAGCGAGGGCCCGCCGATGCGGCAGTCGATTACACAGGACGATCTCAGGACGCTTCTTCGTGAAGCCGACGCGGCAGCCCGCCGGCTTGTCCGGAAGCTGCACCTTCAGCCTGCGGATTTCGATGATGTTCGCCAGGACCTGCTGACCGACGCGCTGGCGCGCCTTCCCGCATTCGATGCCAGGCGGGGCTCGCTTGGCGCCTTCGCCGGCCTGGTGATGGCCAACCACGCCACCCGGATTGGCCAGAGAATCCGGAACCATCGCCGCATGTTCGGTGCCGTGCCGGTGTCGCTCGACGAGCCTGGGGTGCGCGGCTCTCGCGAGACATTCGGCGCTTCGTTGGCCGAGGAGCAGAGCCTTGCCGCGATGCTGGGCGCCTGGGTCAACCCGATCTTCGCAATCGAGCGCCGACAGGATCTCGAACGCGGACTGAGCCGACTCGACGCGACCGGCCGCCACCTCGCGGCAGAACTGGCCGGCTGTTCATCGCATCGGCTGGCGAAGCTCGGCCGCGGCGCGCGCGCCACGCTGTACCGGCGGACGCGTGACCTCCGGCTCCGCCTCATGGCGGCTGGCGTTTCGGCGGCGTGAGGAGATGCCGGTCGATGGCTCCGAAAGCGCGCCCGGGGTTCCTGCCAAATACGCACGGCTACGCACAACCACGCAGACATCCGCAGTGGGTGGTTGAGGGGGATCTCAGCGCAATCGCTTCGAGCCATCGAGGTCGTGAGACGCATCGAATGGGCGATGAGTAGGAGAAGGGTATGGCAGTTTCACAAACCAATCCCGGGACGATGCGGCGCCTCACCGAGACCGCGTTCTGTGCCTGGCTGGGTCAGGCCTATCCGAACGAGTCGCTGGAGTATCACCGCGGCCTGCTCGCTTTGGACGCCAGCCACGACAGCCAGACCCCGAAGACGGACCCCCGCCGCGAACTCGCTCGTGTCGCACGGCGCGCGTGGTGGGCGGCCTCGCAGGGCCTCGTCCACCTGGTCCAGCGGCGCAATAGCCCTGACGACTTCACCTACATCGCGATCGCGCGGCTCCGCACGCCGGAGGCCTCTGCATCTCTGTCCTCGGTTCTGCTGAAGGAGGCTGCCTAGTGAATACCGTGACGACCAATCGTCCCCAGCTGGAGGCGATCCGGAGCCTGCCAATCGGCGAGATCGCGCAGTTGCCGGCCGAGCATCTGGCCCTGCTGCAGGAGGACGCCACGGCGGCGCTCGACGCCAGCAAGAAGGCCAAGGACTGGATCGACGACGCCATCGCCTTGCGATTCGCCAACCGCGCCCAGGCTCTGCGTCGCGAGGCCGGCAAGGACACCGGCACTGTCCGCTTCGATTGCGACGGCGTCACCGTCGTGGCCGAGCTCCCCAAGCGCGTCGACTGGGACCAGGCGCTGATCGCCGGCGTGGTCGAGCGCATCCGCGCCGGCGGTGACGACCCCGGCCAGTACGTCGAGATCGCGATCAAGGTGCCGGAGCGCAAGTACACGGCCTGGCCCGATCACATCCGCCGCCAGTT
>Ga0255175_1000052_pt1 | contig 91262 bp, 85 predicted proteins | sample Atl_Atl_RepC_8d_FD_183628 | JGI IMG/M metagenome (GOLD analysis project Ga0255175, IMG submission 183628) | Freshwater microbial communities from Altamaha River, Georgia, United States - Atl_Atl_RepC_8d | ecosystem: Environmental > Aquatic > Freshwater > River | place: USA: Georgia | collected...
GGCGGAGGTGGTGGGGGTGGAGGCGGTGGGGGTGGAGGCGGTGGAAGCGACGGAGGAGGTGGAGGCATAATCGAAAATGATGACGGACAAGATGTTACACAAAAACCATCCGAATTGCATGCATCCACTTTCCAATAATATGTATGATGGACGCGTGGCTGCTCAAACCGCCAACTCCGTTCTTGAGCGCCTATACCATACTGCTCAGCAAGCAACGTCCGAAAGGCGTCATCCTCACTGATATAAATATTGTAACTCGAGGCACGCTCAACCGAACCCCAGGTTAAATCCAGCGGAATAGCTGGTGTCTGAAAACCGTCCTCTGGTGATAATTCGCTTGGCACGGCAGGTGCTGATGGGCTCAAGAATTCCGTCATCGCTTTACGTGTCATATTGAGCCAAGACATGTGATAGTCGCATGTATCCGTGACCGGCTCAAACTTGATGCGTAGCCCCTCATAGAGTTGCTCTCGAGCATACACGGCTTCGATCCCTTTCGTGCCTGCCGCGTTCTCGATCCCCACCGTACAGGATGCACAATAGGCTTCGGGATTCCCCATAAGCATCACATAATCAAATAGAATGGTGCCATTTTGCAATAAATGTGTTTGAAAGGTGCCAAGTGGTGTGTCAGATCCGTAAAATCCCATGTTGGTCCATTGAATGGACAGCGCTGCCTGCTCGTCAAACGAACTGTTGGCCTGCAGGATGGAGGCTGGAGCTCGTGTAATGAGGTCTTTCCAAAATGGCGTAATGAAGGCGTTAGGCGTCCTTGGGTCAGGGATGCGTGAATTTTGATACACTGTGGAGCTGCCACCCATCACCAGTAATCCATTGGTGGACACACCCATCTGATCATACGGTTGACAGTAGAAAGTAAACGGCTCTGGAAGTGTTACCATGGCTGCAGCGTCATCACCCTGCAAGTCAAGTGCATATCCAAGTTCGTAAATGCGCGTGCATGTCGCATGTATCAGCGGAAAAGCTCCCATAAGCCCAGTCACAAGTGTTAAGATGCGCCAGGCAAAAAGTTTCCAGCGCATCTACTGAAGCGCAAGAGAAAAACAAGTTTGCTCCCACAGATTTAGTATACCCACGTAGCAATGCTATATCGGATTCCAGACGTGATGGTCTCAACCTGGTGTGGGAACAAGAAATTAGATGGGAAAACCACCACCTGATTGGCTTTGACCGGCACACGGTATTGCCCGTCAAAGAAAGAAATCTCCCCACCTTCAAATGCGTCATTCAATAGGATAATGATGCTCAGCGTTCGGTGGATCACCGTGCCGCTGTCGACATGTTGTCGATAGTAGCTCCGTTACATAAAACCTTATATTTTCTCAATGGCGAAAATGCAACGCTTTGAAGAAAACTACCAAAGCTAAGCTTATCGGGGGTATGGTTCTCACATGTTTTGTTATCATCACATTCCCCTACCCTGTAGGATGCAACGAAAACACACCAAAGATACTATTCATACACCAAGGTTTCTCTCAGGGCGAGTAACACCACCCGTACGATTTCTCACATTAACGCTTTTATCGCAATGCAACGAGCCCCATCTACGTCGCGATCACATCGATGATTGCATGACTTGCACGCAAACACGCGTTGCGACCCAATACCTTCATTGACAACCGCGCAGCAACTGCAAACCTTGGTGGTATAGGCTTCATTGATCACCTGTAGGTGAGCATGATATTGTTGTGCTTTGTACTCTAGACGTTGATGGAACTTGAACAAGGACAATGCCATCAGAGTGCGCTTTGCATGGGAGGCTAGGCCTTTACCTTTCCCACGGATGACCCGTTTGGCACTCATATCGCCAATAAAGATCGTTTCGTAGTTTTGAACAAGGTAATTTGCGGCTTTCCAATGCATGTCATCCACAAGATGTTTGACTTTGTCTCTCAATCGCCGGGCTTTGTTTTTATTTCGTACATGGTCAACACGGTACAAATACTTCATTAGCCTGTTTGATAGGCCATCGCCGATTTTTAGTGTTTCGGATTGCGACAGGCCTGTCAGAAAAGTTCGGATCCCAGGATCTAAAGCAATCCAAGGTTTCCTCTCGTCGGCAGGAGGTTGAGCATTCTGATCACAAGGAACCAATAGTGCGAATGAGCCATCGTTCGAGTCGTACTGCACTTGACACGTCCTATGTACCGTGTTCCAATCAAACAAATGGCCGTCATACGTCGCTTTCATTGCGCCGAGTACTTTGACACAAATGCCGTTCGCGCTTATATAGCTTGGCTCCACGTCCAAGCGATACAAAGTCTTTTTACGCCAGTAGCGTAACCGAAAATGCTGGATGTTTCCTGCTTTATAATTACTCAATGCAGATTTGTAATTCGCACATACAAGTTGGATCGCACCATCCAGCATATGCGTCTTGACTGTCGTGTGTGAGCCATATTTTGGAACAAAGGATGTACGAATGATTTCGTCTCTTATGGACTTCATATGACATGTACGTAACTTTTGGAAGTTCGTCAACACGACCTTATTTTGATGGTACAATCTCTTCACACAATGGAGTGCTGCATTGTACATCTTAACGTAGGCATAGCACCATCGTTTAAGAACGTCTTGTTGCAGAGCGTTCAGGTGCAATTTGATTTTTTGGCATCGAACGACTTTATCGGGAAATGTCTCCTTGTGAACAACGGACAGGGCTTCTTTGAGTGGTTCTACATTCGTACATTCTTGAATAAATGGTTGTTTTGCTGTCCAATGCAAATGTTCAGGTGGTTTCCATATTCGATGCTGCCCTTGTCGAATTTTTTGCTGCAGCACGGGCAACTGCTGTCGCAACAACATACCATCTTCCTATTTGTCTATAGATTGGTGTTTCCTTATATGTCTTTTTGAAAAAGGATATAGGGGTAAGTCAACAGAAAAGGGACAAGTAAACAATGACAGAGGGTGGTGGCTTCATGAGCTCTAAAAAAGCAAGAGAAATATTGGGTGTTCATGTACAAACGTTGTACCAATGGGAAAAGAAAGGGTGGATCGAAACCATTCGCACGCCCGCAAACCATCGAATGTACAATGTGAAGAAGTATCTTCAAGAACGTCAATCTGCATCTTGTCAGTTGGAGCAGTGCTATGACGAAGCGAGCGTCCCTTCCGGTCGTATGAACATCATTTATGCACGTGTCTCTTCATTAGGTCAAAAGAATGATTTGGAACGACAGAAACGTATGCTGCAACAACAGTACCCATCCTATTTTTTGGTCGAGGACGTAGGCTCTGGAATGAACATGAATCGTCGCGGATTTCGGAAAATGATCGATTGGATCATCGAAGGGAAAGTGAACGAGGTGGTGGTGATGCATAAAGATCGTCTGGCGCGCTTTGGGTATGACCTGTTTGAAGACTTGCTCGACAAATACTCGCATGGTAAAATTGTTGTCGTTGAAAAATCAAGGGACAACGAGCCGGAAGAGGAGTTAGTCAAGGACGTTTTACAGGTGATGAATATCTTTGTTGCAAAGATGAACGGTATGCGAAAGTACAAAAACAAGGAAAATCTATAGGGATTTCGTAGGTTTTGTGCTACTAGTAGCATACCCTTAAATTTAAAGCAGTGCTCCATTGAATATGCAATCATGCAGCCCATTCGCACCGTCCGGAAACTCTTCGCAGATCCGTTGGCGCGACTTCAGAGAGCGTATCGCCCTCCCAAGCCACATGGCCTTCCCAACCCGACCCATGTCCTCATGATTCGCCCCCAGTTTTTTAACGTGAACCGCGACGCATGTGCAACCAATGCCTTCATTCATGCAAGCACGCCCCCACCCTCCGAGATTCAGGAGCGCGCGATGCAAGAGCATAACTTCCTTATTGAAGCCCTCCAAAAACACTCAATCCCAGTACATGTTTTTGATAACACGCAACCAGACGCGATTGACGCCCTCTTTTGCAACAATTGGGTCAGTGTGCACCATCCACCGGAGACGGAAGACCACCGCCTGGTCTTGTATCCGATGATGCTCGAGAACCGTCGCATTGAAGTGCGCCACGATATCTGTGATTATATCACACAGATGTATGCACGGTCAGGAGCAGACATGCGCACGATCGACCTCCGTACACCACTCTATTACAACTTCTTGGAGGGCACCGGATCCCTCGTCATTGACCGCGAGCGGCGCGTCTTCTACGCTGCGCTCAGTGAGCGGACACACCTCATGATGCTCCGCAAATTGGCGGAGCACTTCAATCACAGGATCGTGTTCTTTCATTCCGAGCATGCGCGCAAACCCGTGTATCATACCAATGTGCTCATGGCGATCGGCCATTCGTGGATTGTTATATGCAAGGACGCCGTCGCACCAGGAAACCAACCAAACCTCATGAAAGACCTGGAGAGCTCCGGGAAGACCATTGTTGAAATCTCCGTGGATCAGATGCGCGCCTATTGCGCGAACATCATCGAGCTCACGAGTGCCTCTGGACAGCGTTATACCGTCATGTCGGAGAACGCCAGGAAGCATTTCACAGAGGCTCAGCAGCAAGTGCTCGGGAACATCCTTTCCGTACCATTTGATACCATTGAAAAGTATGGTGGAGGTGGTGTCCGCTGTTGCATTGCCGAGATATGAGCCTTGCATTCTTCTGCGCTTATTGTAGCGATGAAACTGCTCTCGCTTAGAAAGCGCAATTTTGCAAGCAATGAATTTTTTGATGGACGAATCGGGATTGGAACAAATTCACTGCTACCTGACAATAATATACAGCTCCAAATTCAACGCAAGCTACACGTGTTGGACAGCATCTCAACTGGCAATATCGGCATCGGCACGACCACCCCACAGGCAAAACTTCACGTCCAAGGAACCACTTTTGCAGCGGGCAACGTCGGCATCGGCACACAAACAACTCGACAGCTTCTGGATGTCCAAGGCGGCAGCGCCATTGTGTCAGGCAACATCGGGATTGGAACAACCCTTCCACAAGCCACTTGTCACGTGGTTGGCAACATTTTCAGTACCGGAACCGTCACCGCGAGCAACATGAGTATTTTGGGTGATTTTGTCACACTAAACACGGTTACGAGCAATACGGAACAAATGATCATTGAAAATTCCGGCACAGGTCCTGCTTTGAAGGTCACACAAACAGGAGCAAATAGCATCGCAGAGTTTTATGATGATGGTGGGGCGATTGCTTTTAAAGTCGCGAATGATGGTTTAATTGGCATTGGAACCACAACGCCAAGAAAGCTCTTGGATGTTCAGGGAGGCGATATGATTGTAAGTGGGAATGTAGGGGTGGGGACGACGGCTCCTTCAGCGGCGCTTCATGTTCGTCCCAATTCTACCACGGCTGGTGTCATTATTGATCAAGTAGGTACAGGAGGGATTTTAGATGTTCGAGATGGGGGTGTGAGTAAGGTAGTAGTAGATGGAAATGGAAATGTGGGGATAGGGACCACCCTTCCGATAGAGTCCTTACATATTCAAGGAAACGCTCTTGTTTCAGGGAACATCAGTGCAGGCAATCTGGGGATGTTTAGGAATCGAATTATTAATGGCAACTTTGATATATGGCAACGTGGAACGAGTTTTAATGTCACATTAAATGCTACATACACAGCTGACCGATGGAGATGTGCTTTTGATGGTACGGGAGCAACACGGACGGTATCACAGCAAGCTTTTACATTGGGTCAAACAGATGTTCCCAATGAACCATCTTATTTCTTTCGGTACAATCAAAGTGTCGCAGGAACAGGTGGAAATTATAATGTGCTGCAACAACCAATTGAAAGCGTACGAAATCTAGCGGGTCAAACAGCAACCATATCGTTTTATGCGAAAGCAGACGCAACACGTGGAATTACTGTGCAATTCCGTCAAGAATTTGGTGCTGGTGGTTCTGCGTCTGTATTTACAACTCCTAATTCAGTATATTTATCAACTTCTTGGACAAAATATACAGTAACTACAACCGTTCCAAGTATCAGTGGAAAAACATTAGGAACGAATAATTGTTTAATTTTAGAAATTTATTTTCCAAGGAACACCATTCAAACCATTGACATTGCCCAAGTACAGGTTGAGAAGGGTAATATAACGACGCCTTTTGAATTAAGACCTTATCCTGTGGAGTTACAACTGTGCCAGAGGTATTATGAGGTTATCAAATATTTATCATCGACGGGTGGTGAAGTAGTTCAGTATTATGGTCCAGCTGGATGGCAACAAAGACCGCGTGTGGCTTTGAAAGTAACTAAGCGAGCAGTTGGCTCAGCTGACTACATTGATGCAAATCGCTTCACAGCCGCATCGGCTTTAACGAGTGGGCCAACCCTACTATGCGATACAAATTTCCTAATAATAAGTGCCGTAACAACAGGTGCAAATTACTTGTATTTAAATGGGGATGATGTTTCCATAGGCATAAACGCAGAGTTATAACATCCTTAAATACTCGCGGTGCTACTCGCACTTATTGCAGACACTTAAATCGAAATGTTTACTTAAGAAAAGATGTTGTTTTGTCCCAATGGACATCTACTTGATCTCTCGCTGCTTGATCTCTCGAAACGTGTCCAATGGAAAAAGATGCTTTCAAGGGTCAATCGATCGCCATCATTGGATCTGGTAACGCAGCATATGAAATCGCAAACTATCTCAATGACGTGACGGAATCAATCGCGGTCGTCGGCCCCGCAAAGTTTGCCTGGAAAACACATTATCCAGGTCATCTTCGTTCTGTCAACATGGGCTTCCTGGACACCTTGTACCTCAAGGCAGGCAATATCATTTACATGAATGATTACGCCGCAGAAGACGCCATCCTTTTCCAGCATGAGTTCCTGCAAAATCATCAATCTCGTCTGCACGCTGTGATCTATTGTGGGGGATTCGAATTTGATTCAAGTATCTTCGATTCCTCGTGCATCCCGGATCTTATGTATGGTAAATCTGGATATCCTTTACTGAACGAACGCTTCGAAAGCCAGAATGTGAAGAACATGTACTTTGTCGGTGCGCTCATGCAAGCGTCGGATTATAAGATTGGCACCTCATCGTTTATCCATGGATTCCGATACAATATAAAGTTCCTGCATACATTGCTGCACGGCGGCCGTTTCACGACGAAACTGCATAACACTTTCGAATCCCTTTATGACCATGTAATCCTACAAATGAATACAAGTTCTTGTTTGCACCACAGATTCAAGTACTTCTGTGATGTCATAGTTATCTATGAAGACAGAGCGGAATATTTCGAAAGCATTTATATACCCTATTTTAAGTCGCACACTGCCCGTTTTATTGGACAACATGTACACAGCTTTATCTTGCTCTACATGGATTATGGAAACGGCTCGCAAAAGGAATTCGATTGGAACATCAAGCAGGCAGGTGGATTTAGTCAGAGCGATATCGTAATTCCCTTCCGCGATGCGGTGAGTAAGTTTTTACATCCCGTGTTCGAGATATATCACATTGGCGACCAAAACGATCATGTTCAGAAATTTCACGTTGGTGAAAACCCTACCGGGCAATTTTACCATATCATTCACACGCGCCTGGTTGCAGCGTATTTGAAGTACGCTTTCAGTGCTGCAGAACTGTCGGACATCTGTGAGGTAGAGCAGGAAGTCGTGCAAACATACTGGTTACATGTAAAGAGATTACACGACTTGCAACGAGCCGTATCATGAAAACATTCTCGCATGTTGTGCAACCTGGTCTTGCACTTCCTGAACAGCTGTCAATGGCCTCTCTAAAGGCATGCCCGTGAAATGAGCGGCAAAATCGCCAGGCTTCCATTTTAGTTCCTCTGGAAGGTAATAATCCTTGTAGAAGGGCATAGGATACGACCGTTAGGCTAACTTTTGTCAAATGATTGCAGAACTTGTATTTCTTTTAGCATTTCCAATCTTTTTTCCAGCGGCATGCCTGTTATGTGCGCGGCAAAATCACCCGGCCTCCACTTGAGTTCTGGTACAAGCCCGTGATCCTTCCAAAAGGATTGGAGTTTGCGGTGAGGGACAATCAAAAATCGGCTCGAATCAATGTGCTGATAGAAGTACGTAAACGCATCTTGCTCCCACAGACCTGAAAAGTGGTTCTGTAAGCGATCACAGAGTTTCCATGTCTCTTGCAATACTCGAGTTGCCGAAGGCGTGTTTTTGACAATGAGAACACCCGCATTGAAAGGACACTCATCCACGACATCCGCAGACAATAGGAGGTCGGCATCGCTTTGATCGAAGCCATAGTCGGTTATAAACGACTCGAGCTTGACCTGCGTATCCGTGATATAGATATCATCATCCATCCAGATGTAATATTCGTACAAACCACGCTCCATGTGATGTAACAGCAATGGGATTTTGCTCCACGAAATGTGTCGCGATTTATCTAATGCCTCTCGGCGAATTTCCACGTCGTAACCATGCATTTCGCAATACGCTCGTAACTGAGTATATGTGGTATCGCTCAGCACCGGCCGATCCGATATGGAAAGAAAGACAATGCGCATTTTGCACTTACAAAAAGGCTCAAAAAGAATTGCGTACGTTTAACCGCCCTCCATCCCTTCCCCCTACCTATCACCCTACCCATCTCTATACCCATCACTTTGCTGTCGTCTTGACAATCTTGCCAAGCATGACGGCCGTGTTGCCATCCAGGAAAGCGATGCGTGACAGACCCTCGCAATGGTTGAAGGAATCTACTACAAGCGACTGCTGCGGCTCGAATACGACTTCGGCCATTTCATTGGACTTGAGGGAGTGAGGCGCCTCTAGCTTCTTCCCGCCCGTCTCCTTGCCAACCTTCCAATTGATTGCCTTCACGCGGCAGGCCGAGCGGCCACAACGGACGAAACCAATCGGTGTATAACCCGCCTTGATCTCGCCCGGGATCTCCAGTGTCTGAATTTGTGCCGTAAAGTCTTTGCATGGACCGAGTGTGTTGTCGGACTTGAGGATCATCACATCGCCTGTGCGCGGCATGTTGTTTTTGTCGAGACCTTTGATGTTCATGCCCACATTATCACCTGGGTGCGCCTTGTCGACGCGCTTGTGGTGCATTTCGACCGTGAAGACCTTGCCGACGCAAGGGTTCGCGGCCGTGTGTGTCGGCAGGAAAACGACCTCATCGCCTGGCTTTAGCACGCCTTGCTCCACACGACCGGCAAGGACATCGCCGACACCTTTGATCTTGTAAGCGCCTGAAATAGGCACGCGCATCGGGGCTTCAATCTTGCGCTCGGGTAGGACGACAAAGCCGTTCAGCGCATCAAGGAGCGTATGGACGCGCACCTTCTCGCCATTCGCATTTGCGACCTCCATGCCTGACCACCATGGCATGTTGGTCGATGGCGTGATGAGGTTATCGCCAATCCAACCCGAAATCGGCAGAATCGGCACGGACGCATTGACGAAGCTCTCCTTCCAACCGACGCGGACAAGCATGTGCTTCATCTCGTTGGCGATCTCCTCGTAACGTTCCTTGCGATAGCATGCTGTGTCAGAGTCCATCTTGTTCACGCCCACGATGAGCTGCTTGACACCCAGCAGGTTGAGCAGGCGCGCGTGCTGGCGGGTTTGGCCTTGAATCTCGGCCGCCTTGTGGTCGCCTTTCTGGATGGCAGTCGTGAAATTGCCGTCAGCAGGTACCATCAGCAGGCACACGTCGGCCTGGGCGGCGCCGCTGATCATGTTTTTAATGAAGTCGCGATGACCTGGGGCGTCAATAATGGTGTAGTGCCATTTCTCCGTGAAGAACTCCTTGGTCGTGCATTGAATCGTTACACCACGCTCGCGCTCCTCTTTAGCGCGATCCATGTAAAAGGCAAATGCGAACGACGATTTGCCGAGCGCCGATGCCTCTTCGCGAAGCTTTTCCATTTCACGCTCCGGAATGCCACCGAGCTCAAAGAGCAGGCGTCCAGTCGTTGTACTCTTGCCACTATCGACATGACCACAAATGACGATTGATAGATGTTGCTTACCAGCTGCTGTGTCAGACATGATGGTATTTCAATGGCGGCATCGCCTTAAGTCGCGCATTCACTTTGTGTTTGTCGCCTTGCGTTGCTGCCCACCTGCCGATTGTCGCCGCGTGGCCTTTGTAGGCTTTCTGTTCGACGACTCGGCAAGCGACACTGGCGCACTCTGCGCCCGCGCGCGAGGGCGGTCCGTTGGTCGCCGACCAAACACCTTTTTCGTGATGGCATCAAAGCCCTCTGGGCTGGTCATCTTTAGACCTTGCTTGCAGATCTTGGCAATCTTTTGAACTGCGGAAAACATGGCGCCACGGCCATCGAGTTTGCCTTCTTCGTGGGCGTCCATAAGTTGATCCAGTGCAGTGCGCAATTTCTGGAAGAGGGATGCTTTGTACACCTTCTCTTTTATATTTGTGTCGAACACACTGAGAACTTGGTCGGCACGATTCACAATCATGTCCGCTTCGAGCATAGCGTTTGCAAATTCGTCGTAGACGATATCCTTCTCAACCCCTCCATCCGCATTGACGCCTAAATCATATACCATTGCTATGTCGCGCAGTTTGAGATCCAGAGGTGCCCCAAATCGTTCCCCCAACATGATATAGACATCTTCAAATGATTCAATGCGTCCCATTTTCCATAGCGCACTCTGTTCTGGATCGATTGATTTCAGGGCATCCTGCCAAATTCGATTCAATTTTGCCGTGACATCGCGGAACATGTAGCGGCGCGCGTCATATACGGCGATGGGGTCTGCGAGCTTGCGTGTCGTACTTTGTAATGCCAAAATGGATTGCGCGTTTGCGCGCCCTTTCATGGTGTTGGTGGGTTGTGCTGCAAGGTCTTTGAGCACAACTGCGTGCATCATCTTCATCACCTGATTGATATTGTCCGAATTTTCTGTTACCCCCGGGCTCATACCTGTTATCTATTCTTATACAGATATGTTTGTTTTCTAGCCCAAGCTGGTGCATGAACCCTTCGCTTGAAAAATTGATACACAGCTCGTACAAAGCAGTAACCCAATCACTCGTACCCGTCATCTCAGCTCAACAAACCATGTGTGATTACCAAATCGCCGACGTCGATTTCATCGACCGCAAATTCTCGGATCATCTTAAAGTCGATTACGATACCACGGTGACACCGGATGACGTGGCCAAGTACGAGCCCTTCCTGCGCGAGGTGCTGGAAACCGCCAAGCCTACCATGCATCTCAAGGCGGTTCGCAAAGTCTTTGTGAAGAATTCCTATCTCATGAAGGTCGCCAAGGCCATCCCACACATCCAGCCTGCAGAGCTTGTCACGCTACAAGAGCGCTTCCGCATCAAGCGAGGGAAGAGTTCGTCGGGGGTGCTGGTTGTTACCATTTTCACGGCCCCGTATCCATCTTACACCGACGACGATGGCGTCTTCAAGCAACAAAAGTTCTCGTGCAAATGGAATTGCTACTACTGCCCAAATGAGCCTGGACAGCCTCGAAGCTACCTCAAGGGGGAACCAGGGGTTCTTCGGGCGAATCGCTATGAATTTGACTGCGTTCGGCAAATGTGGGGGCGCATGGAGCAGCTGCTGGACATTGGCCATGTGGTGGATAAGCTGGAAGTGATTGTCTTGGGTGGAACGTGGGCTTCCTATCCGCACGCCTACCAAGCCGAATTCATGAGAGACATGTACTACGCGGCCAACACCTTTTGGGATGCGCAGCCGCGTCGTGAGCGTCTCTCGCTCGACGAGGAAAAGCGCCGCAACCGTGACGCAATTTCAAAAATCATTGGGCTCACGCTCGAAACACGCCCGGACACCATCACGCCCGACGAGATCACCCGCTTCCGTCGCTATGGCTGTACGCGTGTTCAGCTCGGCATCCAGCACCTCGACGACGCCATCCTGAAGAAGATCAATCGGCGCTGTACTTACGAGCAAACTGTTGCGGCCATTGCAATGCTCAAGGATTGGGGGTACAAGGTGGATGGTCACTTTATGCCCAACCTACCCGGGGCGACCCCAGAGGCCGACGAGCGCATGTTCAAGACGCTGCTGAACCACACCGAGCATGATACCACCCTCAATATTCCACAAGACGTCCAAACCCATACACCGATCACGCGATGGAGACGCTTCGAACTTGAGAACGAGGATATTCAGCTGGATCAATGGAAAATCTACCCATGTGAGGTGGTGCCTTTTACGGTCATTGAAAAGTGGTACAAAGCTGGCGAGTTCAAGCCGTATGAGGAGACCCATTTGACACGGATTCTTATGGACACAAAACGGAAGGTATTCCCCTGGATTCGTCTGAATCGCATTATTCGCGACATTCCTTCTGACTACATCATGGCGTCGGGTGATCACCCCAACATGCGCCAGAGTCTTCAGGATGCCATGCGGCGTGCGGGGTACACTTGCAAATGTATCCGGTGCCGCGAGGTGAAACTCCGAACGATGGAGGGTAGCCCGATCTACATGGTGCGCCAATACAACGGCTCACGTGGCACCGAGTTCTTCATTTCCTGCGAATCTCCAGATGAATCTATCCTCTATGGCTTCGTTCGGCTACGTCTTCCTTCGCACGCCCGTGCGCCCGCCCTTGCGCCGCCTGCACTCGCGCCCGACCATGCGTGGATCCGCGAGCTGCATGTCTATGGAAAGATCCAAGCTACCGCCACTACGGTATCGACACATGACGAGCTTCGCGCGGATGCAACCGCGGGAACCCAGAGTGCACAGCACAAAGGCATTGGCTCAACGCTGATGCATTGCGCGGAATGCATCGCACAATCCTTCGGCAAGCATCATATGTATGTGATATCCGGCGAAGGTACAAAAAATTACTATGCGCGCCTCGGCTACGTAGAGGAGCCGACGCTGGGGTATATGGAGAAATGTATAGGGCTCGTTGTATAAGGTCATCCCATGGGAGGGGGGGGGGTACCCCCCCCCCTCAATATTTTACTCAAACTCACAAAATTGCTCAAAAAATCTGGTAAGGAATTTGCATACATCGGTATTTTCTTATCTCGGTATAAGAGCGACCTCATAAAGTTACTCATCACCTCAAAAAATGGCTCAATGTCCTCATTGTAACTATGCTTCGCCGTCTGCCTGGAACTTAAAAAGACACATGAAAACGCACCAGATACAATGTCGCTCGCAATTGTACTCGTGCGTATTTTGCGCAAAAGAGTTCTCTCGCAAGTTTAATTGTGATCGGCACCATGTATCGTGTGCAAAGCGCATCGGAACATCCTCATTGGTTGGAGCACCAAATGTTGCGCTTGAGGCACCAAATGTTGCGCTTGAGGCACCAAATGTTGCGCTTGAGGCACCAAATGTTGCGCTTGAGGCACCAAATGTTGCGCTTGAGGCACCAAATGTTGCGCTCGAGGCACCAAATGTTGCGCATGAGGAACCAAATGTTGCGGCAAAATTGGATGATACTAAACTTTTGTGTGTATCGTGCAACAAGCTATTTGCTAATGCAAAGACCCTAGCAAAACATTTCAAATGTTGCAAGGAGGCTGGTTCACTGCAGTGTTCCAAGTGCAAACAAGAGTTTCCAAGTCGTTGGGCAAAGAGACGTCATGTCAAGAAATGTGCAGGTATTGTTGTAAGTTCGCCCACACCCGTACCTCAGCAACCTAGTACAATGACACCTAGTTCATCATTTCCAGCACCATCTGGACCTTTGACGACAAACAACGTTGTTGTCTTGGCAAACAACGTCAATATGAATCAGCAAAGCATTGTGATTCAGATCAACGCTTTTGGTAAAGAAGATCTAGAGGGCCTGTTGACCCCTGAATACTTGGATCAACGCCTCCGTGAGCTCAATGGAAAGGGGATATTCCGCATGGTCAAAGATGTGCATTTCGATCAGGAAAACCGCCCCCATAACAACAACATCCGAATGGGAAGCCGCAAACAAAGGATGCTTCGTGTAAAAGATGAAAACGGGGATTGGATCAACCGAGCAAAGAACGATATATTGGATACGCTCATTAGCATGTACAAGCGCCTTCTGACCATCAGATCCTTTGAGCCTGACTTCCGCAAAAAGTATGAAAACGACTTCTTCTTGATACAACAAGACCTGCTCAACTTCACACAGACGACGAATCCATCTGCTTATTATGGTTGCTGTACCAAGATTATGGCCCTCATTGAGAACATGGAGCTCTACAATCCTCCAATATGTTCGCAAGCCACAGCACTAAGTAAAAGCAAAATATAACCCGGTGTCTACATGGGAATGCTGATGACCTGTGCAAGTCGGGCGATGGCAAGCAGTGTCTGTCATAATTAGCTAAACGTTACCTCGAGCGCCCCCCCTACGACACGAGCGAAAATCGAAACAAACTGAGACAACACGATGTGGTACCAAGTTATTGTCTGTGTGTCGCGCGACTTGGAAATGATTTGCCCCAATCGCGTCACAAAGTGCGTGAGCGCGCGTTGGCTTGGATATTGGCACAGCGCTTTGGCAATCATATGCTTCCAGAAGAGCAGGCTTTCAATGCATCGCATATGGAGAGGGATCGTGATCCTGCATTCTTTTCCATTCTGGATTTTATGCTGTAGAATAGTTTCAATCATATCTTCCATGAACCCGTACAGCTCTTGCATATGATCGGCGAGACCCAGCAGCTCCTGAACCATGCGCGGATGCCATTTGTGCAGCGTCGGCCGCACATGATCACGGATCATGCCGCGCTGACTCCACGCCGGCGTGCTATCACGCAAATACGGAATACCGACAGTCCTCGCAAAGCTGTAAATATCGGCTTTTGAGCACCCCAGCAGCGGGCGGAGGAAGATTATACCACTTGCAGCAGACACTTGACTCATACCACGTAGGTTGTCCATCTTTTGTTTTTGGGCAATGTTGGTCAGGACATTCTCGAAGCAATCATCTTCATTGTGCCCCAGAACAACTCGCGGTACCTCTGAACCATCTGCACAATCGCGCCATACAGCCCGATACGTGGCATAGCGCACGTCCCGTGTATAGGTCTCATAAGTATCACGGAGCTCATAGGTCATGCATGGCGCCCGCTGGATTTCGTCCAGGCGCCTGACACTCAAAGGAAGACCCATTGCACGACACCAGCTTACCACAAATTCCTCTTCGCGTATGTCACGGTTACAGTAATTGATGTGAACACAGTGGATCGGCACACCGAAATGCTGAAGCAGCGCTGCACATACCATGGAATCGACACCCCCGCTGAGGGAGACAAGCACACATGGAGTGGGCTGCGCGGAGGACGCCTTCTGCCCTTGTTTCGCTACAAACGTGCGCATTTGCTCGTAACACGCTGTGCCTGCCATGGAATCAACGCTCTTGCTGAGCAAATGAGCTGGCGCAAATTCGAGAATGTCGGCATAAGCCGCTGCGTCCCACTCAGCCTGCTCCGAATCCGCAGATCCCATGGTGCGAATCCCAAAAACAGTTTTAGGGCAACGCTCATAGGTGGCTTTCAAGAACTTCTTCAGGATCCCTATATCGCCGAGGCCTTTGAGGTTTTGCATCCGGATACGGTCCCATGTTTGCTTCATGACCCAATGGATTCGTTCCACATTCAGAGAATGCCGAAAAGGTAACATTACAAAAACATATTCTTCGACAGATAGCTGTTGCAGTAGGAAAGGTTGGCGCTCGTATTCGGACGCATACTGCAAAGCCTTCTGCAGGAAGAATTCGATAATATGCGTTGCATGTTCGCGACGATAAACATGCCGTGGAATTTGGTCGTACAGGATGATTTTTGCTACATTAGGCGCTTTTGTTTCGTATTCTTGGATGTCCAGTAGATGCCCGAAAGCTTCTGTAATATATTTGTCGTCATCTTCTGATGCTTGGAACCACCAATGCCGGTTTGACTCACAGAACCATTCAGAATACAGTTTTTCCATGACTGAAACTGCTCACAAAAGAATCTAAGGGTTATAGCTTAAATGGGATGCACATTTGTGTTTGTATTGCTATCATTTTTTCCAAATTCCACGAATGCGATGTTTTGGGCAGGCCTTCATCCAGAAACCCCCACTGCCTCTGTTGACGCCCCCGCCACCTTGAGTAACTTTCGGTTCCGAGACAGGATATGACATTATGACCGCCTTTGTAATCTTCCACACAGATCCCGTTAATTGAGTTCGAGCGAGGAAGTCGTCATACTCTTTCAAAGTTTCTGCGATATTTGTTTCATACCATGCTTCGATCGGCAGAGACTTGAACCTATCCCCGAACCGCTTATGCAAAGCCAAGTATCGTTTGTACGTGATCTGTGTGATGTCAACCGGCTCAGCTCCAAAATGTTTCTGATACCATGTCGCTCCTTCACACAATACCATTTTTTCCGGTAACAAGACAACCCTACCATCTTCCCCAAAATAGCTTTTGTCTGTCAATTGCACCTCTGCCACTTCCGGATACTCCGACAGAAGCCAGCGCAATGCAGCCATAATAAGGTGTTTCATTGCGCTAGAACTCCTTGTGAATGTCTTCTCAGAAACACTACAAGTACGATAAAACGCGAGATCATTGATGACAGCCTCTTTTCCTTTGAAGACACTTATATTTAAGCACGGCTTTGGTTTACAATTTGGATTCCCAATCCATATATCCACAAGATCCGGTTCAAAATCATATTGCTGCAGAACCATGGGAAACCGATAACCATCGGCTTCCATGAATAGCATATCGTCCCTTCTATTTTGTGAAATAGATTTCTGTATGCTTATGTAGAAACATGTCTTCCCAACCAAAACCTCTTTCGCCAGCATCTCTCGAAAAATTCGCAAAAGTGATTGTCAATGCGCCTGGAGGATTAGAAGCTGTGAGAAGACAACTTCTAGAGCGCGGTCTACTTACTCGTGCGCACGCCGTTCACCCGAACGACCCGAAAGTACAAAGAGCCGCTACGGCATCCAAGCAAAATGGCGGTAAAAAAGCAAAGAAACAGACAAAATCCGGCAAGTCGAAGAAGTAAATCAGATCATGTTGACTTTGGTCGCTTTCACCATCGGTAAATTGGATGTCAGGAATTCTTTTTGTCTCCCAAAATGGTCGTGTACACAATTGTGTGCTACGCCGTCGCGATGCTTTTTACAGAACGTTGAGCCGCACTTGCATTTCCCGGCAACATTGTCCGTGAGCGACAATTTCTTGTTGCATTCCGGATGCATGCATTTTACGACCACCGCGTCCATATTTTTCAATGTGTCTGATCACAGCACTTTACACACCTTAATCATTTTTTTGCCATTGGGCTAACCCACAAAACCCACCCCGCCCGATTGTGTTCTTTTTTAATTTTCTTTCTCAATTCGCCGTCACGGCGCGGGCGCCGAACTCCGTGAGCAGAGCGCTAATCTTCTCGCGATCAGACGCATTGCGCGTAGCCTTGGCAATCTCCAGAGGGTGCACTTCATCCTCGGGCGCGTTCGGATCCGCCCCGGCCTCCAGCATCTTACGAATGATTTCGGCATCCATGCCCTCCTCGATGGCACACGACAGCAGGCACTTGTAAACCATATGCTGATCGAAGCCCGCCTGCTGGTTCATGTCCGCCCCGTGCTCGATGAACCACCGCACGACCTTGGTCAGGCCAAGTGCCATCGCAATGTATATGCCAGACCCACCCGCGCCAGAACCGTAGTTGTCATCCACACAGACGCCGCTCTTATAGAACTCATCCAGCTTCGCGATGATCTCGTCCTGATCCTCCGGCAGCCAATACTGGCAATGAGCCACGAAGTCCATGTACTCGTCGCGAGTGTAGAGAGACGCCATTTCGAATTACTTGATACTTGTGAACAAAAACTTAGAATGCAGCAGTCATTTTTTGTGTGCGCGCAAATGGAGTGCACACATTTCGGCGCCAACCCAAAACCCCCTTCAAACCACACACCAAAGCCCGCAGCCCATCTCTCCGTGCTCTTCCAGAAACCCAGGAATTCATTTCGAATCCTCCTGACGGCCGACAAAGTAATCTGAAATTTGCTGTTGCAAGCGGTCACGACCCTTCATGGTAAATTGCACGAGACCCACATTGTTGACCGTAATGTCTGCATCCGGATCGTAATTTGATTTGGTCAAAATATCCCAGCGTTCACGATATTTGCGATTCTCAAGACTGCCATGGTAGTGGTGCAAAATCATTCCGGGCACATATCCTAACCGCAGGCCTCGGCATCTTTCCTGGAACTCTTGCAGACGCCGCGCATAGTTTGCATGGATGCCGCCTGGGTGGCTTTGGTCAACCCGGCCGATGAGCGCCAGAGCCATGTGATGGTCACCCGATCCTAATATGCCCCAATCAATCAATCGCTTCATTTTACGGTAAGCGCCGCGCGTACATGCCCAGGCAAAACCTGGATGCCAGAAGCCATATTTATACGTCTTTGTGTACGCTTTACCGCTTTCTTTGAACATGTAGGCAAACCCACGGTCTTCTTTTTGGATCTCACATTTTGGTCCAAGGTATGCAATTTTCTGGAACAACTGAACGACATCGTGCTCATTTAGTGCCGCGATCGTATCCTCCGCCCAGCGGTCGTTCACAAAAGTGAGATCCGCGTCCAGCCAAGCGACGTAGCGCCAGGTCTTGGGCATGTGATAGATGCCAATGTTGATGAGGTTCTCTTTCAGCCAGAGCTGGTGTTTGGTCGTGCACCGGACGTGCATGTACACATTTGTCAATAGGGGGAGCTGATAATCGGATCCTTCAAGGCGGCATTCGACGAGCACAATGCGAATGCACGACAGGTGTTGAATGCGCTGAATGAATTCGGTCAGGAGGCGCGTGCGGCTCTCATACTTGCAAAAGTTGAAATAGGGGATGACCACGTAGAGGTGGTCATCTAGATCTGTTATGGCGCCTCCGACATTATGGGCGATCGGATGAGCTGTCGGAGCAAGCGGCTTCACAGGTGCCGCTCCATGTACAACCGGCATGTGCGCGCAGTTTTTCTGCTGTACCCATTTGGTGATCTTAGCAAACATCCTTACCTAGTGAGCACAAAAGAAGCGTAACAAAATACACCGTGATCTGGTAAAAAATGAAGCAGCTAAGGAGGAGATATCAAATAAGACAATGATTCAGTGGATGCCAACCGTCCGCAATGCCGACCATAAAGTTAAGCCGTGCGGCGCCGGTGATCCTGATCGATTCTAGCTACTTTTTCATCCGTCGGTTGTTCGCGACGTCGAAATGGTGGTCGATTCGAAACGGGGGCTCAACCGAGCCAGGGAGTGCGCTCACCAACCTCGTAACAAACGTGAGTGCGAACGAGCACAGTTTTGAGGAGGCTTTGAAGAAGCATACGGAATCGGACATCCAAAAAATCCAAAAGAAGTGGGGGCTTATTGGACGTGGTGACACACCTATTGCACCCAACAACATCATTTTCTGTGAAGATTGCTGCCCGTCGACCATTTGGCGCATTGATGTGTTTGACGACTACAAAAAGCGTTACAGAAATGGGGAGATGTCCGAATTACCCGACGTTGGCAGCTCTCAAGAGACACATACACACCTGACCATTGGACATGCGCGCCTTGAAGCCGACGATGTGGCATGCCTTCTGTTCCGACAAATTCGAGTGGTCATGGGCAGCGAGCATCCAATCGTCATCATTTCGAGTGACCACGACTATCTTCAATTGAAGGATGACCACACCGAGATCTATAGCCTGCCGTTCAGCGACCTATGGGAAGCTGGGTATGCTACTAGTAGCACAAAACCTACGAAATCCCTATACATTTTACTTGTTTTTGTACTTTCGCATACCGTTCATCTTTGCAACAAAGATATTCATCACCTGTAGAACGTCCTTGACTAACTCCTCTTCCGGCTCTTTGTCCCTTGATTTTTCAACGACAACAATTTTACCATGCGAGTATTTGTCTTAGGCTTATGAAGTATTTGTACCGTGTTGACCATGTACGAAATAAAAACAAAGCCCGGCGATTGAGAGACAAAGTCAAACATCTAGTGGATGACATGCATTGGAAAGCCGCAAATTACCTTGTTCGAAACTACGAAACGATCTCTATTGGCGATATGAGTGCCAAACGGGTCATCCGTGGGAAAGGTAAAGGCCTAGCCTCTCATGCAAAGCGCAGTCTGACGGCATTGTCCTTGTTCAAGTTCCATCAACGTCTAGAGTACAAAGCACAACAGTACCATGCTCACCTACGGGTAATCAATGAAGCCTATACCACCAAGGTTTGCAGTTGCTGTGCGGTCGTCAATGAAGGTATCGGGTCGCAACGTGTGTTTGCGTGCAACTCATGCAACCATCGATGTGATCGCGACATAGATGGGGCTCGTTGCATTGCGATCAAAGCGTTAATATGAGAAATCGCACGGGTGGTGTTACTCGCCCTGAGAGAAACCTTGGTGTATGAGTAGTATCTTTGGTGTGTTTTCGTTGCATCCTACAGGGTAGGGGGAATGTGATGATAACAAAACATGTGAGAAACATACACCCGATAAGCTTAGCTTTGGTAGTTTTCTTCAACGCGTTGCAATTTCGCAACCATTGAGAAAATATAAGGTTTTATGTAACGGCGATCCGAGTGATGACATTCCTAGAGTCCTCACCAAAAAACAGATTGATGCCTACATGGCACAAACGCCGGAGGAGCGTGTAGCATATCTCGCTCGCTTAGGGAAGACTGAGGAGTACGAGCGTAACCGCAAACTGATGTGCTGGTCAAACATTCCAGTCGATCTAGCCGAGGAGTTCTATGGAACATGGGAGATCGAAGTTCAATCATAATCACGTCATGCCCGTGCACTTTCAAATACCAAGCATTTTATATTTTGTGGATTGGTTGTCTATAGAGTTCACGATAGCGCTCCATAAGCAACGATCGAAGCACACCGAGGTTCTGGAATGCTCGATTTATGACCATAATTTTAACACGCATGTCCCGATCATTCGAATGCAAGTCTCGGAACGAACCAAGCGCCGTTTTGAGGGCATCGAGGCATTCAATTACTTGTGGAAGGTTTTGACGTTCTACGTCCAGAAACTGATGGTCATCCGCCTCTGTAATGGCTTCCATCATTGCAGAGCACATGTGTGGCCAAGAAGCATTCGTGGCATCGAGACCGTGATATGCTCGTTGGGAGCGAACCCTCGCCTTCCCAGATTGTAACTCCATCTTTTTTAGGATGGACGCGAAACTTGTGTGCAATTGACGGTAGAACTCTCTAAGAACCGAAAGGATTGTGTTGTTATCGATGTTCCCACGGTGCACGCGCAGAGCCATCAGAGCGGACATCTTAGATCGTGGTGATCCCTTCATGACACCAGAGAGCACATCTCGTATATCTTCGAAATCAAAACGCTTCTCCTCCATGCGTTTGGGGTATGTCCGACTACAAAAATGTTAGAGAAATTTCAGCAAGCTGGAGAAAAATGATTCTGGCCAAAGGAGAGTATTAGTGTCACACTTGCTGTTGCAACCAATCTATTAACTACCATACAATGTCGCAGTCGGACGCCTTCTCGGGTCAGGTGAAGCCAAAGGCGATCAAGCGCGTGCTGCGCGAGCTGCTGGGAGCCTATGAGAAGAAGTATCGGATTGAGAAGGTTTGCTCGCTGCTTATTGCTGATGTTTGCAATAAGGTCATGGATGACATTCTAGTGCAGAGTCTGCGCTGCATGAAGCACGCCAAGCGTACCAAACTCACGGTGAGTGATGTGCTCCTACCGTACCAGCTTGTGAATCCTTGCAAGTAACATCGCCGACTTAAGGGCATGCCTCTGTTTTTTGTGCATAAGTAGCACAATATGAACCAGCAGATCCAGTTTCCCTTCAAGATCAAGCGAAGTTCTGCAGCCATGCACCCTGTGACAATTCGCGCACCTTGGCGGTACATGCCCTATGTGCTCGATAATCTGCGGAGTGAAACGTATGACATCCAAAAAGCCATTATCAGCTCCCAGTCAAGTACACTATACGTCCGGGACATGGAGGACACAATCCTGTCGCCGGAACGCGTCAAATACATCAAGGATGTGCTCAGCAGAGGGATCACGATTGACGAGCGCGAGCGTGCGAAGTATGTGCACCAGAACCAAATTGTCCTCCCCATGGACACAATGGTTCACGTTTACAACATTCCAAACGTACATTGCACGATTCTCGAGTTCATTTGCGAAGATCGCCCAGGGCTGTTGTGTGATATGCTCGACCTCTTGTCATCCCTGCCCGTTGAGATCCATTCCTCATATATCACATGTGTCGCCAATATGGCGCACAACATTTTCCACATCCAGCGCGAAAACCGAGCACTCAACGATGACGAAATAACGTATGTAACAAATGTCTTCGAATATGAAGTGAAGCGCAAAGATATCATCGGGGACACGAGTGAATGACCCGCGAAAATAAAAATCATTTAACAGGTAGGCTATTTATCATCCCAAACTAACCCACGACATGCTCCGTGCCGCGTGTGCCACACGCAGCGCCGCTCACACCACACGCACCACGCGCACCACATGCGCCTCCCGCCTTTGCATTCCACGTGCATCGCATGAAATCGTCCGCTCTCTGCAAATTGATCCAACATCACACAAGGAGCGTGTCACGCAGGACATGGTAGATCGAGCTTTCAAGGAAGCTTCCGCGGCATGCGCTGGACGTACGAACGCAGAGTGCGCCGTTCAGTGGGATAACGCCTATGAAGTTTACATCGCATTTGTACATCAGAACGAGCGCGAACGTTGGAATCAAAGTGATAGTGAAGACGACAGCCAGTCATGGGAAATGCGTAAAGGAGAGCGCACATACGACCTCTAAATTCGCGAAACAGCTTAAACATTGCATGCAAGTAACCTGTAAGCATTTTGGTAATAATGTCGTCCGGTGTTGAGGCCGAATCTACTGGTACGCCACGCGCTCCCCGCGCTCCTCGTCCATTCCATGGTGGCCGTGGCGGCGCTGGCGGTCGCGGTCGCGGACGAGGCCGTGGTGCCCCTGGCTTCATCCCTCGTCCACCTGCGTTCCGCAAGCTCGAAGATGAACCCGGTTATGTCATCGAGCAAAATGTACCCGGTTATACAAAGGATGACCTGAAGCTGCGCGTGCTCAACCATCCACGTCTTCTAGAGCTCAGCATGGTGAACCCACCGTCACCCGAAGAGCGTCTCGACTCCAATGCGCCTCGCCCAATCTTCCGTCGCTGGCGGCTTCCCGTCGACGCAGATGTTTCAACGATCCACGCGACCATCATCGACGGTGTCTTCAAAGCAACCGTGGGTGCGGCGGAACCCATTGGCTATGACACACCCATCGCAATCAACTAAACCTACCTAGATCCCACACATGTTCTTTTTCCATCAAGTTGTAAAGAGGTATAAGGCGTCTTCTTGCAATTTGTTAAGTGACCAAATGATCCAATCTCTGATCAACAAGGCGTTTGTGTACCTTCCCTACCAATCACGTGTGTTTTCTGCCATCTACAAACGCTTCTGTGATGACGACGTGAGTCTTCCGATCACGATGAACCGTCTACGGCAGGAGAAGAAGCACATTATTCTGGATTATGCGGTTGAAGGCTCAACAGCGAATTCCGCAGACACGAAAACGATTCTACTAGACACATCGCAAATGTTGTCACGCCAACATGACTACATTGCGATCAAGCCATCATCCCTCACAACGTCTGACATTCGGCATATCATCAAGCATTCCCGTGTCCCTGTGATCGTGGATGCCGAGCAATCTGACATTCAGAAGGAGGTTCATCCATTTATTCGTTCGCTTCAACTTGAGTTTAGTCCTCCGCAAGGCGTCCACCCTTCCCACATACGCGTAATCAACACCTACCAATGCTATTTGAAGAGCACGCCTGTGCTACTGAACTCTGACATTGAGCGTTTTCGCGATGCCAATAGGCTTTTTGGCATCAAACTTGTGCGTGGAGCGTACCTGGATTACGAGAGAGCACGCAACCCCTACGTTTTGCACGAGACCGCCAAAGACACACACCAATGCTATGATCGTTGCCTCTTATCAACGCTTCCACTCACGGAAAAGAAGCAAGCGGCCGTCATGATCGCGACGCACAATGAAGCGTCGGTAAAGCTTGCGATGGCCAATGTCGCGCCTGGCAATAACCACGTCATGTTTGCCCAACTCAAAGGCATGGGTGATGACCTCAGCAATCACATCATACGCCACGGCTACACAGCTTACAAATACGTGCCATTTGGTCCCAGAGAGCAGGTGGCTCCGTATTTGCTCCGTCGGCTCCACGAGAACCCATTTGTGTTCAGCTCACACCTCAGAGCCCTAAACCCACTCCACCGATTGGGTGCCACGCTTCCATCATCGTCCGGATGATTTCAACGGATTGCATGTACTCCAAATACGCTTGCAAGAGCACGTTGAAACCATCTACGTTTTTGTGTACCAGACAATCGAGGAGTACGGCTTTTACGGAGGGGGTGATTTCTCCGACGCCCTCGTTGAGCTTCTCAAAAACAGCCATTGCTTTTTCCTGTATCTCAACACTTGGGAAGATGATATCATGAACACAATCTGCCTTTGTTGCGAACGCTTTCTTTGCGGTGGGCAAATCGCATACAGCTGTGTATGCTTCCAAAAAATCCGGAAGCACGCGTGTGTCCTGTACGTCGCTCAAGGATGCCCGAAGCCGAGAGCAAGAAACCGCGCGTCCACTCGGTAGCCGAGCGCCCTGTGCATTCAGGAGCCGCACTCGCCGCATACAAGTTAAGGACATGAATTTTTGTTGTTGTGTAAGAGAAATGTACCTCGCCCGAACCCAACCATTTGCCGCCCGCAAGCCAACCCTTCCGGCAACCTTTCACCCGGCATCGCGTTTCCATCCCAAGTCCTCACACATTCGACCAGCCTACTCTCGGCCATCTGCAAGAAGCTTCGCAAGCAGCGATTTCATGAAGCCATCGGAACTCCGATCGCTTGCCCAAAACAGAAGAATTCGTCTGACGTGCGAGGATGATGAGATTTATATGGTTGTCTTTCCAGACACATGGCATGTCTCTGACGACGTATGGTGTCAAATGGCCGACATCATCAATGAGCTTGACGTTGCCGAAGTCCTTCGGAAGGAAATCGCGTCGTATGTGTCCTATCCTGCTGAACAACCCATGTTCCTTGCGCTTGGAATCCGCAAAGTACACGACGACCAGACGGTCTTTGACGACTGGATTGATCATGCTTAAGTTCCTCCAGCCCAATTCCATTTGTTAAAGCCCTTGCGCTCGTTGTATGCTTGGCTTTCGGAAGCGAGCATTCGTTTTTCTTCCGTCGTGGTAGATACGGATCCCACGGCAATCAGTGACGCTCGGCAATCGTCCAACATATAAGAAAGGAAGGACGCTAGGATGGTACTAAATGTGTACGTAGGACACCAGGATTCAGGATGAAAATTGGTGAAAGAAGTGCAAATGGGCTTGTCTACGTAAAAGCGCCCTGATGGCGTCAGCATGCGTATTTCGGGCGGACTCATGGGGTAATCTGCGTCTAGAATCAGCACCCCCACATACTCACCTCCCGCATATTCGGAATCCGCCGGACCCATGATCCGAAAATACACTCGGTACATATTGTTTTCATCTACATAGAGACTTGGAATGAACTCGGCGGGGGAGCTGCGATACAACGCCAGCTCGCGCTGGATGCGTCTACAAGCCTTTGGAATGGACATTGGAATTATGTGCGATCAATCCCCTAAGTGGCTCATGCGCACCACACCACCGTGCAGTTAAAGCCATCTTGCAGATGAGATTTAGGCATACATGAGGCGCGATGCAAAAATACGCTCCCATTGCGTTTGAGAAACAGTTATCGGTCGTCCCCACCCCTCTACGAGTCATGGACAAGAATGTGGTCGTTTGGCGGAATTACAACACACTCGTCGTCCAACGCGACCGCTGCCCGCACAGGGGTGCGAAGATGTCAAGTGGCTCTGTTGTTGGCAGCACCCTAGAGTGTCCGTACCACGGCTGGCGCTTTGATGCTACGGGTAAATGCACCTTTATCCCTCAGAAGCATGGCAAGTCTAAAATCCCAAAGGCATGCAATATTGAAACATTTGACAGCATCGTGCATAACGGCGTCCTTTGGACAGCATTCGAAGCGCCCACCGCAGCGGCGGCAGCAGCGACGAAACCATCCCGCCGCGTTCCTCCAATGAAGGACTACACGCAATCCGACGAGTACCTTGTCACCGACTATGCATTCGATGCACCATTCAACTACTTCTTCCAGATTGAGAACCTACTGGATCCCGCACACCTCGACTTTGTACATGATGGTTTTCAGGGCAGCCGCATGCGTGCGAGCCCGATTCGACTTAAATTCAAGAAAATCAACGACCGCGAAATCTCCGGGTATTTTGAATTTGACCACCCAGACACACCCGACCTCTACATACGCTTCATCAAGCCCTATGTTGTGGACGTGAGTGTTATAGACCCAACAAGTCGCGCGGTCATGCGCAAGAACATCATCTTTGTCGCGCCGAGCTCTCCGACGTCGAGTCGCGTTCTGTTCAGAGACGTTGCGTTCAAACACAAGCTGACCGCCAATCCTTTCGTTCAGTCCCACCTTAATCTCCTATTTTACATGCTGCCAAACAAAGTCAGCGAAGAGCACCATCAGCTGCTTACGAGCAAATTCATCGATGGCATCATGGATCAAGACATCCGCGCATTGACTGGCCAACAAGAGAACGTGGGTCCAGGAAAAAAGAACTATCTCGCCGGCAACTTTGTCATGCCGTGTGAGAGCGACACGCTGATTCGTGAATTCCGTAAATGGTGTGCCTCCGAGCAATGTCATGTTATTTAGGGCGATGCTCGCCTGGCTCTGAGAGCAAGACCCAGCGCGATTCCAAGCGCATTCATGACAATGTCTTGCCAGCGGCCGTACCACCATTTCGCATGCGGATCATCCTGACGGTCAGTGCCATAGTTGCAACGGCTCAAATAGAAAGGGTGGTCTTTAAATACCACTTCAATAAGTTCCCACACGACACCCAAGCAAAAGATATAGAACCAATTTTGTGGATACCAGTAGGTAAGCATGAAATAGAAACCAAAGTGCGAAATGCCCCAGCCGTCCAAAAAGTTGTTCCATGGTGCAGGCAAGTACGAGTACGTCAATGGATCATAAAAATTGGGTACTTTGCACCGAATCGTCCCGTATGCGACAATGACAAGGGCAACGAACAAGCAAATCAGGAGGATGGCCAGATATGCATTTCGCATATCTCCTATTGCTAACGAAGAAAAAGACGTCACCAGCCCATTCGTCGATACGCGATGGGTGTCTGCATGGCAACCAAGCGTGTGCCAGGAGTGACGCGAGTTATAAAGTTTGCCTTATCGAACTCGATATCCACGCGACTGGACAGTTTGATCATCCCCATGCGCTCACCCACTTTGACAGCCGCCCCTTCGCGCGCGTTGTTGACGATCCTACGGGCAATCTGACCGGCGATCTGTGTGATGGTTATGGTCTCCCCGCTCAGACCACGGATCGTTGTTTCTTGTTTTTCATTGTACTTCGATTTCTCAAGGAGGTACGCAGGATGAAACGCCCCCGGAAAGTGATCGGTTTTTATCACATGTCCGCTTAGCGGGTAGAATTGATGGTGTTGGTCAAAAATGTTGAGGAATACAATGATCTTTACTTTCGAGTTGGCAGGATCGTATTCGACCGCCTTGACAAGGCCATCACAAGGGGCGTACAGAATGTTGCTTGAGGCTACAGGTATTTGGATCGTCGGGTACCTGTAAAACCACACGAGCATGGCCGCGACAAGTACGTAAGAAACAAGAAGCGATAAGGCCGTTTGTAATCGACGATAAACCACCGCCATGACAACTGCTGCAAGAAATAACGCGCTCACTGCAGAAAACAAAACGCGGCTTTCGTCAAAGATGGCCGTACGCATTCGCTCTCTGCAAACACGGAAGATAAATCATTTAAGATTTCACGCTCTTAGTTTTCCAACCCACACCATGGCGACCACGACCACTTCCGAGACCTATGTGTTCCAAGCTGAGATCAATCAGCTCATGTCCCTCATTGTGAACGCTTTCTACAGCAACAAAGAGATCTTCCTACGCGAGCTCATTGCGAATGCTTCGGATGCGATGGACAAGTACCGCTATGAGGCGCTGGAGAAAACGGGCTCCGTTGCGGACGTGTCTGCACTCCAGATTCAGCTGATCGCTGACAAAGCGAACCAGGTGCTGACCATCATGGACAATGGCATCGGTATGACCAAGCAAGACCTGATCGACAACCTGGGTACCATTGCGCGCTCTGGCACCAAGGCATTCATGGAGGCCGTGAGCTCGCAGAACCAAAAAGATCTGTCGATGATTGGCCAATTCGGCGTCGGCTTTTACAGTGCTTTCCTGGTTGCTGACAAGGTGCGTGTGACATCTCGTCGCCGCGGTTCGGACGAGCCGGCGCAAATTTGGGAGTCATCTGCAGGCGGTTCGTTTACCATCACAGCCGCTGAGACAGAGCCAGCTTTTGAAGGTACGCGCATCGATCTTCACCTCAAATCGGATCTGTCAGAGTTCCTAGAAGAGCATCGCATCCGCGAAATCGTGAACAAGCACAGCTCGTTCATCACATACCCTATTTCGCTCCAGGTCACCCGCGAACGCGAGGTGGAGGTCGAAGAGACGACGGACTCGACTGAAACAACCGAATCCACTGAGAAACCGGCAGAAGCAGAGCCCCAAGACGGTGCTGTGGAAGAGGTCGCGGAGGACGACAAGCCTGCCGAAAAGAAGACGCGCACAGAGAAATACCAGGAGTGGGATCAGCTCAACAAGCAGAAGCCGATCTGGACGCGCAAGTCCGACGAGGTTACGCAAGAGGAATACAATACGTTCTACAAAGCCATCACGAACGACTGGGAGGATCCCCTCGCACAGAAGCACTTCAGTGTCGAGGGTCAGATGGAATTCAAGGGTCTCCTATACGTCCCTCGCCGCGCACCCTTTGACCTGTTCGGTCGTGAGAAGCGCAACAACCTCAAGCTATATGTGCGCCGCGTCTTCATCACGGATAACAGCGAAGAGCTGGTGCCCGAGTGGCTCGGTTTCGTCAAGGGTCTCGTGGATTCGGATGACCTGCCTCTGAACGTGTCGCGCGAGATGCTGCAACAAAACAAGCTGATGAAAGTTATTCAGAAGAACGTCGTGAAGAAGTGTATCGAGCTCTTCACTGATCTGGCGAAGGAGAATCCGGAGGATTACAAGTCCTTCTATGACAACTTCTCACGCAACCTAAAACTAGGCGTCTATGAGGATGACAAGAACCGCGACAAGCTTATTGAGCTGCTGCGTTTTGCCAGCACACAGACGGCAGGCGAAGATCGTACGAGCCTCGAGGACTACGTGACTCGTATGAAAGAAAAGCAAGAGAACATTTACTACATCACAGGCGAATCCATTGCTCAAGTGCGCGCATCACCGTTCCTGGAGCGTCTGACGAAGAAGGGCATTGAGGTACTCTTCATGACGGACGCGATCGACGAGTACGCGATGCAGCGCATCCGTGAGTACAAGGACAAGAAGATGGTTTGCATCACAAAGGACAGCATTCTCAAAGACCTTGAGGATCTCAACGAAGACGCAAAGAAAGCACGCGACGAGGCTTTCAAGCCTACGGTGGACGCGATCAAAGAAATCCTGGGTGCCAAGGTTGAGAAGGTGAGCCTGTCCAACCGCATTGCGTCGTCACCGGCGGTGCTTGTCACGGGTGAATACGCATGGTCTGCCAACATGGAACGCATCATGAAGGCACAAGCACTATCGAACAACCAGCAAATGATGCAGTTCATGGCTGGCAAGCGCAGCCTTGAGATCAACCCCGAGCACAAGATTATCAAGGCCATTCAAAGCCGCGTCGCAAAAGAAACCGCAGATGGAGGCGTTGCCGCTCCGACAAAGGATCTTATCAACATGCTCTATGAAACTTCGCTGCTCAACTCGGGCTTCAACATGGAAGACCCGACCGTGTTTGTGCGCCGCATCCACCGCCTGATGGAGCTTGGTCTGAACCTGGACGATGAAGAGGAGCCGCAAGAGCAATCGGATGCTGCGGAAGCGGCTGAAACGTCAAATGCCCCTGAAACGAAGATGGAAGATCTGGATTGATTTTTTAATTTATGATGTTTTTTTTGGTCAATTTCTACTGCAAAAGCGATTGATACATTTAGGAGGATGGGACTTCGCCCAGAATAGGGACACCAAATCTAAAAACGTGAACGAATAGTTGCATTTTCAAGTATAACAAGAATAATAGATTAGGATCTGAATTAATGTTTGGTGCTGTTGCTGCTGTTGGTTGAGTCCCCCTTGTTGATTCCAATGAATGCATTCTTCGTAGGATATGGGCGAGGACAACATCGACTAGGTCTAACACGGGAGGGAGCGAAGAAGATGTACCTTCTGTGGTTGGAGGTGACGGTGGAGGTGGAGGTGACGGTGGAGGTGACGGTGGTTGAGGCGAAGTATTGCCGGATGAATCGTGCTGATCCAACCTCGCCATATCTTTCAGTCGTCTTCGTAAAACTGCGTGCGATGGATGGATGTCAGCAGTATTGGATTTGCTTTTGGGAGATACTCCTTTCGAACTGCTAGTTGCACTTTGTGGGCGACTTCCTGTTGCTGTCGAGCCTAATGAAGATAAGCTAACGCTTGAACTAATGGGGCGACTTAATGATGGTAGTTGTTTAGGGAGGGGACTCGAAGGCCGTGAAGAGTCTTTCGAGCTTGATGATCGACTTCCGGATGTGTCTGTAAGTAGTAAGGATTTTTGTGTCGACGAACTGTCAGACAAAAATGGAATTATGGGTTCTACACGTTTCTTCACCGCTTTAGGTTGTACCCTAGATACGTGGTAGGTTGTTGCGGTTGCATGTGGTGTCCGGAAGCTATTATTCATCATACTGCGCATTCCTCCTGAGAAATGCGTCCTATCGCTCGTAAATTTAGAATATCTTTCGATAAACCCTTGCATGTGTTCCTCAATGCCCTCAAGCTCTTCAATGACGATATGAGCATCTCCCAAACCAGCTGTATAAGTTCGACCACCTATAACGATTGGTTCTGTACTTCGTTTCACTTTACTCAGACGTAGCAAATATTTGCAGTATTTTTGGAGAGGTTCTCCAAATAGTTGGAGTTCTTGAAACGACAGTGTTTGTCCATCAATGAATTTCATTATGTCTGCAAACGTCATATCTTCTTTTGGTAAACGAAAGAACCCCATACCGTTAGTACTTGCATTAAAACCAAATGTCCATTGATGTAATGTCTGCACTATCATCCGAAGAGACGCAACGTTACTGCTAGCATATGTGACGATGTTGTCAGCGGGAGTATTGACAAAGACAGAATCTGGATGTGGCAAATATGCCTCGAATTTCGACCTATATATGTTGACAAGCGTGCTCCATGAAAGTTGTGCACCGTAATTCAAATGTTCTGTGTATACTTCATTTTTTACAGTGATATGTGCCCCCTCTCTAAGAAGAACCTGATCAATAATTTGGAACACCATCTTTATGTATTCCAGTAGCTTTACAAGCGACCTCATCGTTGCGTATTCCAAATTGTAAATCTTAGTTTCAGCTTTACAAGCTCTATGCGGTCTTGCATAAATTCTATGTTCTTTTGGAACCGTGACGGATGTTATATTTGCACACTGACCTGTAAAATGCGCGATAAGGTCAACGCACATCCAAATATGAAGATTTCGAATACCATCTATTGTGCTTGTGTAAAAATGTAGATAAGTAGAGGTTGCTTCCCAAATAGCATCGTACAACAGAAGGGTGTTTGCATATGTTTTTACAATGTGCGCAGAGATGGATTCGGTTAAGGCCGGATTGTCATATTTTCGGAAGTTGTATAGCGTAATGATCCGATCCGCTTGCTCTTTACTAGGACTGGACGATTTGCTTGTACGAATAGTTGGTAATTTGAAACCCCTCGCTGCCATCATACACGCAATGCGGTCATTGCTTAAAAACACTGAGCTTGTGTGAGTTGCTAGTTTCAGTTGCAATGTGTCACCCAATGCCTTAAAGGTTACTAAGAATGTTGCATATAGTTTTGGATTTGCAAGGAGCTGACGCGGAACTCCATAAAGCTCTTCAAGTTGTTTGACACACTCTTCGAATATCGAAGTTAAATCAGCTTCGAAACCGCTTGGGTTGCTCGCATAAAGCGCGTTACAAAAGCCGATCACCATCATGCTCAGATTCTCTAGACGTTCAGATTTCGTCCGAATCATATCTCTGACATTGATGATTCCAAATTTGTCTTTCCAAACCCACCTTAATCGTGATTCGTCCACATAATCAATCCGGTCAAATGTATTTGGATGGAGTGTCCCATCGTGTTGACTTAATAATTGCGTTTCTAGAGGTGGCGCGTACCTTTTGACACAAGGTGGTGATTCAGCGGCATAAGAACTGCGGTCTAGCTCTGTGGCAATGGTTTTAATGATTGGTTCTTTCCGCTTGTCAAGTAGTGCTTTGCACAACAAATCTTCTGATAGCAATGATATGTCACTCACATAAGTCCTCTTTGGATTTGTTGCAGCTGGCAGGGCGTCGACATATTTAACAAGGGCAGTTAGGTCGCCATAATTCACTCGAAGTGATATAAAATTATCGACGTTTGTTTTGGGCGGAAACTCTGTTGTTGAAGTATGATCTGGATAAAGCATATGTAAGATGCTATTTTCATGGTACATGTCTGGTTGACAAGTAAGTGGAATGAATAGTTCCGATAGTTTGCTTTGTATCATGGCTGCGCATTTGGATGAAAGTGTTTCAGATACAGGCTCTGTTAAGCCAGCAATGAGTGATTCTCTTTTGACAATCTTTTTTACTCTTCCCATATCTCCAAAGTCGTGTGCCGCATCTGCCTCAAACAGCCATTTTCTTGTCAGTCTGTCGTCTCCAGGGGGACAGGAAGGTACGTCGGGAGCTTTGAGAGTATGACGAGTAGGCATGAAATGTGCTTATCTTGTGTGTGCTGCCGGTGCCGGTTATCTAAATAACCGGCGGTAAAAAAACTATAGTTCCTGCGTCCGCAATTCTGTGTCATCCAAACCGAAGCCGTGAAAATGCCCCTTTTCGCTGCACATTTATTTTTACCGGAATCGCATCTTTGATGCTTTCGAGATGCGAAACAATGATGATGCTCTTGAATCCACCCAGCTCGACGAGGTGCTGCAGAATGTCAGATGCCTTTTGGATGTTTTGTGTATCGCAGGCGGTAAAACCTTCGTCAATAAACATGTGCTTCAGATTATTCCCGGCGCCTCCGACATTTGCGAGTGCCTGCCGCATACCCAGGCCGACAATGAATTGTTGATAGCCACTTGACGCCGTATAAGCGGTTTCATTTCCACGATCTTTGATAAAGAAGCGCAGTCCTTTCGTGTGGTACTGGATACGCACCCGAATGTCATCGATGCTGCTGAGGAAACTGTTAATATAGTGTTCAAGAAGCGGTATGATGTGATTCGAATAGATCCAGTCTTTAAAGTTCGAGGCTGAAGACGTGAGGACACCGCGTTTCTCCGCGAGGCGGACTTGAATGCCTATGAGAAGGTCCCGAGTCGCTGCCCACTTTTGCATGACATCGCGATAGATGGCCAGAAGGCGCTTATGATTCTCTGAGGCCGCGGCATTTCGCCGAGCTGCGATGCGGTGTTGAAGCTTCATGGTGGCGGCCTTGGTGCGCTGGTACTCATACCAAGCGATGATACTGCAGTACATCTCGCGCCGCTTGGCGACATCCCTCTGTGTTTTGAGGGTCGCAAGTTCATAGGCTACCTGCATGCTCTTGAGCGCATCGAATTTCGTCTGCCATGCTTCAAACCTCTCCGCAACTTTGTTCTGTTGCACAACGATCTGTCGCTCGTTCTCCTTATGAACACGCACCTTTGCGACCTCGACGTAATTCTGTAGCACGTCGGCATCTTGCTTCAATCTTAGGCTTTGGGCGACCCAGCCGTCGTATGCGCGCTTGTGAAGTTTTACAAGGCGCTTCTCCGCCTCAACCAGCTGATTGCGTTGATGTTTGACCTCACTGTAATTGTCTCTGTGATCGACCAAGTATTGCAAGACATGACCTGCTCGCTCAAGTACACCCGTTTCCACATCGCGCCATCGCAGGCGGTCATCTGCATCTGGGAATGCCTCAAAGTAAGTATTCATTGTCTCCAAATGTGTCTCGTATAGGACCCAATCTGCATGAAGCTTCTCAAGCTCCGCTGCACTCATTCGATGTGCCCGTGCATCTCCCACATAGCGCGTTGCAAACTCGATGTTTGATTTCATTTGCTGTTGTTTTTCGTACTTTGTCCGCATCCGCGTGAGCTGGCGGTAGTCGATCCCCTTCAACTTGAGTGCAACTTCATCGAGCTGCGCTTTAAGGTACACCTGATCCATGGTTTTCATCTTCCTAAACTTGCGCAGCAAAGCGCGCTCGCAAACAAGGCGGTTCCGTTCCTCTATTTGAGAGTATACGGCCGCACCATCGATGGCGTCCATGGTCGCGACTTTATTCGCTAGGCGTGAGAATCGCGATTGGTTGGCGCTCACAAGTTTCTGCAAGATTGCCATGCGCACACTTTCTGCATCTTTGAAACCCGATGCCTCGGCTCTACATGCTAGCGCCGTCCATTCGGCGTCTGTGGCTTGAACCGTTTTTCTTTGACGAAGAATGTTGCATTTTTCAATCCCGAGGGAATCCCAGCCAACCGCACTGGCTTCTTGGGCATAAGCGTCGTATTTACGAATAAAGTCATTCTGCGACTGAGCCGTGGCGCGTTTCTCATCCACCACGGCCTTAAAGGATCGGTACTCGCCAATCCATCGCTCGACGTCGCCAGTCGCTGCCCCGTCACTGCAGCGCTCCCCAGCACTATTCCAACTGCCTTTCGGAACGACCCATTCCGTCTGCCATGTCCGATATGCTGCCTGTGCGCTTTCATTTGCTTGAACAACTGCATCGTACGTCTTGTACTGTAGATCGATGTCGTGGATCGCTTGCGCGTTTGACATCCACCATTGGTCAAGCAGGCGCTCTCGGATGCGTAGGTCTGTAATGGAAAAGTCCATCTTTGGTTTCATACGCTCGTGGTTGCGCAAATCCTCTGCACAATCACAGAGCTCGCCAGCATGCACTTGTTCGCATGCAAGTGATGCGAGTTGCGCTTCCATGCGGGCAATAGCTGTCTCGAGACTACGCACAGAACTGCGTTCACACGCACCACTCGATCCCATGGCGTTCAAGAGCGCCGAAACCTCAGACTCCGAAAGCGCCGGAGTGCCTTTCTGCAGCTGTGGCGCACATTCGATCGCGAGCGCGTCTTTGGCGGCTTCAAGATCGTCCAGCCGTTTTTCCATGTCCTCCAGATTGGCGCCGTCTTCGTCCTCGTCATCGTCCTCGTACTTTACCACCACAGCTTTTGCCGATGCCTCACTCGCCGAAATTGCCGTGCCCAGTGCATCGATCAAGTACGTATAACCGTTAAAAGCAACATCTACGATATTGGCAAATGCTTTCAGACTCTCCATGTTCAGAGCGGCGTCGATCATGTCTTTTTGTTCTTGCGGTTTGAGCATGAAGAAATTGTAATTATCAAACTGTGAAACAACCGTTGTTCGCAGGAGATCCTCAAGCGTTCCGCAATGTTTTCCAACCCACGCATCCACCATGGTTGTGCCAGAGCACACCCGTACTTTGCTACCATCCCCCTCGAATCGATAGAGCTCGCATTTACGAACATGTGATGTGTTGTCGTCGTGCTTGTTCTCATGATGCGTGTAGCTTCGAAGGATCTCGAACAGCGTCCCATCCACGCTCAGGGTGATGGATGTTTGCATCGCGGTTTTTGGAGGGCGCTGCGTATGCAGAAAGTCGGTGGTGACCTTACGGGCGCTGTTGGTGTTTCGGTTCTTACCGGGTTCACCAAAGATCGCAATGCAAAGGGTGTCAATGAAGCTGGATTTTCCGCTCGCGTTTTTCCCATTGAGCACCGCAATGGATCCTTCCAGTTTTTCAAAGTTGAACCAATTGCACTCGCCATAGGAAAACGCCCAGTCCCACTTCATGTTTTTGAGAATGACGGACGACCGCACAACGGTCTTCTCGCGAACACTCCTGTACGCATCGACCGCACTTTGGATCTTTTCTCGGCGATCCTGGATTTTTTGTAGGAGATCTTTCGGCAAGTCAGCGTCTAGTAGTGCATCCATTTGCATTTTTTCAGGAGAATCGAACCACTGTTCTTGACGTAGCTGCGTAGCCAAGGCAGGATCGGTGGATTCAATGAACTCGAGCCAACGAGATGGGTGGTTGACGGACGCGATGTTGCCAACAATATCATTCATGGATGTCGGCATATCGCCATCACTCCTATCGTCGTCTGTCCCGTGTGCATATCGATGCAGTGCAAGAACCGTGCTGATCGCGACCGGATGAATATCGTGCTGATTGAGAATATCTTTGACTTTTAGCTCATCCGCAGTCGTCCCTATAAGTTGCACATTGGGCGTCTTTGGGAATGTTTTGCCCTGTGCGACCTCATCGAGCATGATGTAGGTATCGGCGTCGACCTTGACATGAAGTGCATCATCCAGCAGTTTCACACGCATGCGGGCGTACGGATTATACACGTGGTAGGCTTTCGCCGTCCGCGCCTCTAGGTCCCATAGGAGGAATCCGTGGCCAAGAATGGGTTCACCAATGTCCTGCTGTACAAGCGACCCTGGATAGCCCCAAGAGAAGTTGAGTGCATCGCTGTGATTGATTTGCTGTTTGTGATTATCTCCCAACAGAACGAGATCATAGCCCTTAAACCACTCAAGTGGGTACCCCTTTCCCGATGCCATGCATTGGCCATTCGGCAGGGCACTCTGTGTGATGGTTCCGTGAAAGAGGGCGACACTGACCGCCGATGTCTCGTGTGATGCAGGGATTGGGAACTCAGGGAGTTGGTCGGCCATTCCAAACGTGTCGTATTGCTTGAGTGTGTCTTTGATGCTGACGGTGCCGATCGTCACGTTGTCAAACGTGTAGATGCCAGTTTGTTTGAGGTATGACACACCAGAACGATCCGTGCTTTCAAGCATCGCTTCAATGAGGTCGGGGCACTCGGGGTCTTCTTGTCGAAAATCGTGGTTACCGCAAATCATGATCACATGCCCAAGCCGAGTAAGCGTCTGTAGAAAGAGTGTCCAAAGCTTAACCGTAGGCGTTTCCAATTTACTTTTGTTGTGAAAGACATCTCCACATACCACAATGAGCGCAGTCTTTTTCTGAACACACTCCAGCCGTGACAGACGCTCCTCAAGATTCCGGATCACCACCTCGTATTCTACCTGGCGAGCCTGCTGTACATTGCCAGACCGCAGGTGAATATCAGCGAGGTGAATGATATGTGTATACATATCTACTGCTAGCCTGGCCCCAGCACTTCCTGAAAAATGTACGCATGAATGTCTTAGACCAGATGCAATCACTTTTTTCTGCAATAAGTGAAATGACAAACGTGCGTTTTGTGATTCATCTCACGAAACCCAATACACAAGACAAAACATGGATTCGAGTTGAGACGGACACAGGCTTTACCTATGTAAATGTGGGACACCATGGGCGCTTCTACGGGAACCTTGCCAATGACGAGATTCGAGTTGCAAAAAGTACGGTAGGGAACTACAAGGTGACGTACACGGGTGCGTGGGAAACTGAACAGGGAAAACTTGTTGGAAATGCGGTTACAAAAACGTACTACTTTACAGTCGGCGAGCGTGATCGCTCGGCTTTTGAGAAGGTATTTCACTTGTCGTGATTTGATGAAGGGATCCACTTAATGAACTTGGCACGGTTGTCAGGAGTGTCTGTCACGACCCACTTCTTCGCTGCCGCATCCCATCGGGCACCCATCGCTTTTGCTTCGTCCTTCTCCGCAAAAGGACACCTGAGATAAATAACGTCTGCTTTCGGCTTCATCTCTGTCGGTGAATCAGACCCACGTGCCACAGATTGTTTCGGAACCTGCGGATTCAGGAATGCAATCGATGCATTAGCGAGCTGATCTGCGAGCTCATTCCACTTCATGCCAGCGTGACCCTTTACCCATTCGAGCTGTACGTCCATGTCTTTCATGGCCTCCTTACATAGGTCAAGAACAGCTGCAAGCGGTTTGACCGACGTTGAGCCCTTGCGCAGAATCTTGAGGCACACTTCCGAATCTGTGTAAATGGTCACCTTTTGATATCCCAGCTCCTTCGCGCGTCGCACGCCACGCAGAATACCCGTCAGTTCGCCAAGATTATTCGTGCCCTCACCCAGGTACTCCGAAATGCGCCCGACGATCTTTTCTTGCTGATCGAGGAGAACCACGCCGCATCCACAAGGACCTGGATTCGGCTGACACGCGCCATCGGTGTAGATGGTGAGGTGCATGATGTTTACGTTGCGTTTGGAATTATGTAGCAATTGTGTCAAATTTTTAACCCACAAAACATGAATTCATTACACTTTGAGGATCACCGACACCGTGCCCTTTTTGAGCGAAGCTGTTTACAATCTTCCATCATAAGCATGTACCCATCAAGCATTCGCTTTACCATATTTGGGTTCCTAGGATGGAAGTAGTGCCGTATGTATGCCCGCTGGATGCGCTTCGCCATGAGCTTTCGAATTCCATAATGCACACGGTACGCCCGCTGAATGCGACGAGCGCTGTTAAATTCCTTCTCGATTTTGCGCAGCTTTGTCAGGTTCATCATGACGTCATCCACATACACCCCTACAGGCGCGTCCGAACAGCCAAATTCCACTTCAATCGCCCAAACATGCTCATGGTGTCGATGAATTTTTCGCACAATTCCAAGATCGCAAGGAATCAGGAAACATCCCTTCACGGGTCGCAGCCAGCTATCTTCTCCAAAAGGAGTCTGAATCTGCGATACCCACACAAGATCCCCTTCGTCATAGACAACCCATGGCCCTTGCGCCATATCTTCCACTCGAACGGGGATGATTTTCATTTTGGTTCAGCAGGCATAGAGGTAAATTCATCTTGTGTCCGCAGTCATTTTTTGCGTGTACACATGGAAAATAGGGACAAAATGCAAGTCCTGTTGGGCTATGCACTTTGTGTTTTTCTTTTTGTTTTTTGATTTACATCCCCGTCATGAGAGCCTCCTTGTAGGTCTTCTTCCGACCCACACGCCGCCCAGCCGACTTGTCCAGCTTTTTCATGGACACGGTCGCCAGCGCGACGGAAGCGCACAGGATAACAGGGAGGAACATTGTCGTATTGTTTTGTTGTCTTTGGTAGTTGTCATATTCCTGAAACTCTCGTCAATTTTTCGATAAAATATGCGATCACATCACAAAAAACTCGTTAAACAAACGTTATTATATTTCAACATGCTCATCAGTCCGCTGCACCTCTTTTATAGCCGCAAAGGGATTCCTGCAAGCGCCACAACTGCCACACATCGCTCCTACTTAATCGCTTTCCCAATGCATAGCATGGCGAAGCTTGTGGCACCGTTTATGCATGAAAAAGGAAAGTACGAGATCACGCGTGAAACCAAGGCCAGTCGCGCGTCCCCCATGCAGGACGCGCTCAATGAACTTGGCATTGACCCACGAAAGTACAAGTTGAATTACACGTACCTAGACAAACCAGGATACTTGTCTATTGCCAAGAGGGCGATCCCCGGCGTGCCCCGGTGTCACATGATCGAGCGGTCACTGATCGATATCATAACGTATCCGTTTGTAAAAAATATTGGAATTGTGGTACCTTTGGAGATTGTGCACGAAGACGACCTCATCTTTGTCCTCGAGTCCCGCTTGATTGAACCCGACGGACATGTCGAACTCTTTCGCAATGATTTGGAAAAGATGTTGGATAACTAGTCAGAGTCATCCGGAAGCCTGTATGATCGATACGGAACCTTTTCAAGCCGCTTGCCCTTGGGTGCACGGCGTTTGTATTTACGAACCATGTTGAGGAAGGCGTCATCAAATGCCTTGAAGCGCATCCTTTGTGCGTGTGTGAAGTTAACGGTTGTATCAGGGCGAGGTATGGGTAGGATAAAAGCGTTCAGAGACGTTCCATACTTCGAGTTGAATATGTTGTGTTGCGTATACGATAGAATCCAGTTCAAGCCAAAGCCAAGGACTTCTAGTTCCGATTTGTATGTCTCGATGTCCATGGTCAGGTCTACATTGCTGATGAGCTCGCTAATCATGCGCGTGCGGTAGACAAACTGGAGTTCCAAAGAGACGTTTGGATTTTTTGTAAGGCTTACTTTGAATGTTGGTCGCATGTCCCAGATGCGGATTTCTGGGTGTATTTTGAAATCGACTTCGATTGTGTCGTTATAAAGTTTCCATTCTTTGTATCGATATAGCTTCATTGCAAGATGATCTGTTGTATGGAGCTGTTCGGACACAATCGTACCATCCTCCTTGGTTCCAATGAGCGCGGTAGGAGTTTTCAAACGCACGACATCACGAATCATATCACGATCGCCCATTGCGACCGCCATGCGTAACTGATCTCTTTTGTCCATGAAACCACTTATTCTACGTAAAACATCGAGCGGCATTTGATGCTTTGCCGTTTGCTCACGTGCGAACTCGGCCTGGTTCAGTGCGAATAAAGCATCTACATATTCTGCTTGTTTTGCCGTCTTTGCAAGGGGTGGGAGGCCTTTGTATTGAACGACCTCGGCAAGGACGGCTTTCGGGGTCTTCGCGAGGGCTTCGCGTGTCATGCTTGCCGGATCGATACTGGCCGCCTTTTCGCGTAGTAGCAATTGTTCGATGGTCATGTCCTCCGTCCATCGAATACCTGCAGCCGTCATGCGGTCGCGGAGTTCCGTCTTATTCTTTGGTTTTGGGAGTTTGGATGTGCTCATCTATATCTACAAATGGAACAAAAAGAAATTTTGCGATGTTACTTCATCCGAAGGTCATCCAGGGTTGTTACACATCGGCACGTATGATCATCATTCACGCCTAACATCAGTTGTATTTCACCGTTTGCAAGTTTTTCTATATGGGATACAAATACTAACCCCAGAAATTGGACAACAAACGGATGTGACACAAAGGTGATCGTCCAATCCCTGATATCGATCTCGATCCAGAGATATACATAGTAAACTCTTGATCCCAGTTTCTTTGTTATGTGAATGAGACTGCCATAAGTGGTGTCTTTGATGTGAAGATATTGTGTTGTACCAAAACTCGCATTGCTATAAGCGGCCATTCTCTGATCCAATGCATCCGCTTTTAATTCGGCGCACTTGCACACCCGTGTGCCAGCAAGTTCGTAAACCTCTCGGGTCAAAACGTCTATGAACCAAACTTTTCGTGAATCCAGATCCACCAAGGGCGTGATGTTCTTGATATGCGCACCATCGGATGTTATGTGATCGATGATACACTCGATTTGTGAACAGTCGTCGTTGAAGTAGCCAATATGTGTGTCAAACATATGTGTGGTGGGATTCCTGGCAGCTGCCACAAATCCCACTCTATTTCCGTTGTCAAAAAGACGCAGGTCTTCTAGGTTGTCTTTGTTCTCGATGACATTGAATTTGCTACTACGTTTTTCAAACATGCAGATTCCACTTTTCCAGATGTTTGTGCCACTGATGGTGCGGAAGTATATGAAGTTTTTAGAGGCAGACGGATTGATGAAATGGACTTCCACCCCTTCGTCATTCGTGGCGTTGAGGTCGAGCTTTAAGACATTCCGTATTTTGAGCTCGTGTTGCAGATCAATGATGTCGTGGGGCATTCTGATAGACTTCAACATGAAATATTCTTCCTAAATGACGCATAACGCGACACAAGTTGTGCGACATTCATCGCGGCGTTTTGCGTATAGAATGATAAGTGGCATGCCACGAATCCTTTTACGACCATGCAGGAGTTCAAACGATGCTTTTCGGGGATACCCACGTTGAGACACCATTCATTGTGCTGTACGTTCGACATATTCAAAAAGCGCTGGTAACAACGCGATGTCATTTTTATGTAGGGTTTAGTTAAGAAGTATGGACACGTTCCTATCACGTTTTGCGTTCATTTTCCTGATCTATGCTGTCATTACGAGTGGATATATTGATGAGATCCTGTCGTGTCAGATGCGGAAGTTCCTACAAGAATCCAAGTACTTCCGTCACTTCCTGGGTATCATTCTGGTATTCGTGTTCATCATGCTTGAGGGTGGCTGGAGCTGGGACAGCAAACTCGATGATGAGGCGGATAATGATTGGAGCAGCGGAAACGTGCTGCATACACTGTCGATCGCATTGCTTATCTACGTCGTGTTTATCATATCGTCCAAGAGTCAGCTCGTACCCAACCTGGTGTTCATTGGCATCGTGTTCGTAGTGTATCTGATCAATACGCAACGGAACTACTATCGGAAACGGAATATGATATCCGAAGAACAAAATGAAAGATTGGTGCAGCTCTCTCGAGTACTGTTTGTAGTCGCGGTGATCACGTTGGTCTATGGTTTTATTGACTATGTCCAGTATCAGAAATGGAATTACGGATCGCAGTTCCGATGGGAGAAATTCCTGCTGGGGGTCATGGCGTGTTCAAATGTGCCAAAGTAAACCGCTCTGCTTCAAGACTATTCTTTAGGTTTCCTTCGTATGCGTACCACCCATGATGCCGGAGTGTAATGTTTGGAATGACAAAGATTTGGCCTCCGATGGATGTCCATAGGCGGCTGAATCCATAGTCTTCACTTTCGTAGCGCCGTGTTGTTGGCTCGATCGTTACCGGGAAGAAATCAAAGAAACGCTTTGGATCTGCACCGTTATAGCCATCGACATCATTTCTGTACTGCCGTTCAGGATAACTTGCTGCGATTTGCTCAAAGACATTGCGCTTTATGAGAAGGAAGCCTGTGGTTGCGTAGATGACGGATAACGGCTCGGAAAGTGCTGTTTCTGTTTTTGGGACATCTTTTATGTGGACAGAGTGCTTCATGCACGGGTGGATGGGATTCATCGTGGAGCTTTGAGCAGTATTATATTTTGTAAGATCGAACCATTTCTGCGGGTACGATCCGCATACCACGTCCTTGTTTGCGTTCATGAGAGCCAGGACGTCGCTTGGTTGGAACTCGATGTCTGAATCAATGAAGAGCAGGTGGGTGGCGTCTGGGTCGGAAAGGAAGTGTGCGACCGCCGCATTCCGTGCGCGTGAGACCAAGCTCTCAAACGTTATTGGGTACAATGTACATTCGATACGGTTTTGGGAACAAAAGAGGATGAGCCGTATCATGGACATCATGTAAGATGTGTGGCATGTGTGGTTATAACAGATGATAGGGACGAAGAGCTTCATGTACGATGGAATGCGGTATGGTCTTAAACGGTTGGCGGAGGGTAGCGGAGGGTGGCGGAGGGTAGCGGAGGGTGGCGGAGGGTAGCGGAGGGTAGCGGATGGTGGCGGAGGGTGGCGCCAGACACTATGCAGATGTCTGTGTAGGATGTTCTGTGAGAGTCGAGGTCAAGCTCTGCACAAGTGTCTTGATCGATATTTCTTCCACAAATGTCTATCAATGACACTCGTGCGAACGTTTACCTCAACTCTGCACAAGGTTGACACGAGGCTCGCATAGGAGTCTGCGCGAACGTTGCGGCCAGGGGTCTGCGCGACTTGACGTGGCAACGAATGTGTATTATGTGCCAACGTACGGGGTTTGGTGTGGCAAGGAACGGCCGCCGCCCTTCCCCCGGGCTTGTGGCAAAGAACCGCCATCCTTTGCCACCCCCGTCCCATCTCGGCCGAGATGGGACGGGGGTGGCAAGAAACAAGCATCTTTTGCCACAGCCGGGGAAAGGGCGGGTGGGCTTGACGGTAAGAAGGTTGTGGTGGTAGCTCCAAATTACAATCCATTTTGGTGAACATTATTCGTGGCGACTGTCTTATTAGGGAAAAAATATACTTAATGGAGTATAGGACTTCAAATGGATTTAGACAGTTTCATCAAAGTGTACGATGTTAACATTCCTGATGGGTTTTTGAATCACATTCTAATTAAAGCAGACTTTACACGTGCCTTAGCTTCTCAATACGGACGTGGTGTGATTGATACGAAAACCCGAAACTGTTCTTCGTTCACGATTAACAGTCCGGACGAAAATGAAGTAATCTGGAGATGTGTGGACGAGGGTCTTAAAAGGTACATGAGTGATATCAGTTTGTTTTGCGATATTTCTAGGAACATAGACGGATATAGCCTCTTGAAGTACGAAGAAGGCCAGTTCTTTTTAGAACATACAGACATGGATATGTATCATCCTCGCCAACTATCTATTGTAATCCTAATGAATGATGACTTCGAAGGAGGCGAATTATCGTTTAGGAATGGTTCGTACACGCCTTGTCTGAAGAAGAACCAAATCATTATATTCCCGTCCAATTTCCTTTATCCACATCAGGTGAACAAGATAACACGAGGATGCAGATATTCTATTGCAACATGGGTCACTTGAACACGGCATATTTCCATTATTTCCATAACATCATCATCTTGTAAAGTGATCAAGTGTTTGCTACTCACAAGAAAGCGATTTCTTTAATACCCGTACTTCGTCGTACAAATATCCGATAATTAAAGTTGATTCATTCGATTCTGGTTTTGTAATCTTGAATGCATAGGTGAAGCACATAGGCATAATAACAATTGACCCTTTTCTTCCGTAAAGACGGTCGACACCGTTCATGAACTCGATCACATTACCATCATCAACTTCATTCAAGAACACAATGAAAACGAATTTTGCATAATATAGCTTTGTGCTGTCGCATTTTACGTCGACTGTGGTAGACCACTCCTCAAGGTCATCAGGAGAGTTCTTTTGCCGTTTACATATTTTTATTTCCGATATCTTCTCTTGAATTTCTTGAGATTGGTCGGAATCAAACCCATTGTAGTTTCCATCCGTTTTACTACGATAATCGATGAAGCAATTATACAGAACAGATGTGATGTGTTCAATATCGACACCATTCGGCACGGGATGCACCCCATATGTTAGGCCTTTAATCTGATCTACAATACCGTCACAATCCGCTTGCTGCACAACTGCTTCAAAACACTGTATATAGTTATCAATGCAACGTAGGGAGAATAAAAATTCAAGCGGATACGGATTTATCATGTATAAATATTGCCTTTCGGATGGTGGGTAAATAAAGATCCTCTTGTAACCTTGTACCTGAAACAAATAGTTCGTCTCGGTGTCATAATGTAAATACGTTGCAACATCTCCATAGTTCATCCATACCATTGCTGTCTCCATCGAAGCCCCAATTTCATCGAAATACTCCTTGACCACCGATGGTATATACCTCGAAAGTGCATTTTGGTTTGAAACCCCCCGATCTATTAAATATACGTGCTTGCCATTGAGTTGCAAATCTTGGTGTAAAAAACTTTTGAACAGTACATTCTTAATAGTAAAGTCATAAATATGTTCAGATGTGGTTGAAGGAATAGCGGGAGTGTCACTGAAGAGAACGTCACATGTTTCCATGATATCATACAATGATTCCAATGTGACGGGTGATGGGTGAGAATCATCAGTGGAACCACAGAACGGATAACCCGTCCGCAATCCGGTTTTAAAGTCGTCTTTTGTCGTTTTTGTAAACATGGGAACTTCATGAAAGTCATCATACGATTTATTAAAGGTACCAAGTTCGTCGAAAATGCCTTTTTTCCAAAAGCTGATTGCAAAATTTAATCCTGTGCGATCATTCACTCCCTCGGATAGCACTAGATGGTGCCATCCCGATGGTATCATGATAAAGTTTCCCTCATTTAATGTAACCTCTATGCATTTGGCTTTGTAATACTTTGGAAACAATAGTGGATCAGGTGAAGGCGAAGCAATTCGAGACATTCGCCTATCGTTTAAAAACTTTATGAGATCCATTAAGAAAATAAGCATATCATGAGCTTAAGTGAGCATTCATCTATTTAAGATAAAACGTGAAGGTAAAGACATTTCAAACATGGCGAAGGTCATTATGGCAAGCGTATGTCAAAACATTGAACACCATTTCAACTATATACGAGAATCTTTTTAGAGCTTCATATCATGAGCTTAAGTGAGCATTCATCTATTTAAGATAAAACGTGAAGGTAAAGACATTTCAAACATGGCGAAGGTCATTATGGCAAGCGTATGTCAAAACATTGAACACCATTTCAACTATATACGAGAATCTTTTTCAAAATTATCCGTAGTTTTTCCGAGCATTGTTTTCGTTACGTTTGAAAGTCTCTCTACAGATTCAACAAAACGACTACTTCAAGAATGGGTTTCAACAGACTCGAGGGTCCATGCTTTCTTCGATGACATAACAGTACAAAACCTCACCCAAAGCTGTTTCGTAAGGTCGATAAGAAATGAATTATGCAAATATGAAATGTTAGCGCGATCAAGGAATAAGCTCCAGGAAATTCTCGAAATGCCGGCATATGACGCCTATGATTTCGTCATATACTTCGACTGGGATGTCTATTGTGAGCTGCCCGTCGATAAGCTCTCCCATATTTTACGCGATGATACAGTGTGGTCGATATATGATGGTATCATATCATACAATTGCTACCAAAATAACAAAATGGTTGATATCCACTCTTTTCGGGACGACACGTATCCATTTGGACCGGAAGTTATCGGAGGCTTATATGAAAAGACGTTGTACGAGGATCTTGTCCAGGATCATATATCACAAATGGGAACTTGCTGCACAATCATATCTGGTTTCAATAAATTATGTGTACTGAAAAAACAACACATAAAAGGTGTTCGGTTTTCGATCACTCCGTCCAAATTCTATGACATTTTCCTGAAATCGAGGGGAGATAAATATGTTGTTCCGCGACTTACGAGTGTTCATGGAGCGCCACTCGGTATGTACTTATATCCACTTGAAAATGACGGCGACATGTCTCTCTTTTATCACTTCAACAGAGGTTTTAACTATCCTATTATTCATCCAAAAGTATCGTTCTTCCTTGAAATGCGTGAAAAGTATGGATCTTCTATTGCTTTACATAAATTCCTGTACTGGTGTTCGACACCCAACCACGTGGTGTAATCGTGCAGCTAAACTGAAACGAACATATCCGATCGCTTTGAAAAGCCCATGCTCAATCGTTTCGCATCGAAACTTCCGATAGCATGCCAAAGAGGATTTTCTTCGTCGCTCTTGAGGTGAAATAATTTCATCGTGCAGTTAACATCAGGAACTGCATGAATCTTATGTGAAACTGGGTGTCTGTAATAGAAGAAAGAACCACCAAAACGATGGACATCTGTACAAACGAAATAGATTACTCTACAAGTCCCCTTCGGTACATTCTCAATGTTATGATGCCAACCTTTTGCATGGTTTGGCATAAGAAGGTGGAACTTTCCAGAGAATACATGCGAGGGAATAATATGTAGTCCCATTACATTGATCAATTTATCATTCATATCGCATTCACGAGAAGACTTCTTGTCAATGATCGAGTACATGTCATAGTTAATAAATTGATAATTGTACGGACTTTTGAACATCATTAAAGGAGGTTGTACGATGTCATAAACATCATTGCCAAAGAAAATGCATTTTTGATTCGGTAGAAAACGACAAATATGCTGAACCTTATGAATAGAAGTACAAAGACTATCAAGTGCTTCGTTACGAACATTACTGTACATCTCACTAAGAATATCAACAAGCCACTTTTCATCGGAAGTCATTTGATCTTTGAAGTAAGTGTAAACATGACATTCAGTAAGTTTTGAAAGCTCGTGCCGGAAATCTTTGCCGAAATCAATGAAAGAGAACGCTTTATGTGGGACGAGAATGTTACAGATACTCTTCAACCGAACTTCCTCATACTGTTTATTACCTGTACCACTATCATGCCATGCATATACGTACACATCATCTCCAGACGATACTAATATCTTGGATTCTTGCATAGTGAAAAATATGGGGTGGAAATCAAAAGATTGTACTGTTGACAATGATGCGGTCGTTGTATCAAGTCGGCGCAAGTTCTCACCAGAAAGGTAATAAAGATCCTTTCCAACAAGAATTGGAAATCTCACCTCCATATCGTTTATTTCAAAACGCCCAAAAAAACGCCAATCTGGCGCATAAACAAGACATTCCCTTTTTTTTGTACTCACATGGGTTCCGATGAAGTAATAGAAACAGTCGCGGGACAATACCGTTATGTCACATAAGTCGCTGCCCTCGCTTAAACGTACTGAATGTAGAAATTCAAAATCAACGCTCAATATCTGTACTTTAAGATTGCCCTCACCAATCCAAACAATGACGTCATCTTGGAATCGGTTTTTTGCAAAGGTTATGTCCATCGTGGGTGAAATTCTTATCTTGCGTTTGAGCGCAAATTTGAAGGATCTGTCCTCCTCTTCGAAACTTATCTGTTGAATTTCATCATTCGTAACTAAATACACATTGGATTTGTAAACATGAAAGAACTTAACATTTTCGGAAATAAGGTACATTACGTCGTCGTTTCGAAAAAACAGTTCTCTTTTTAACGAATGAAATAAAGCTCGATTCATGTCTTGAACGTTCAGTATATTGCATGTCTTTAACTCACAGACGGTTCAAATTGAAATTCTAAAATTGATAGGTCGGTTGCTCCCCTTACTGTTGAATATGCGTACAAACCACATCTGGATAAACAAAAAACGTCGAGGGCATTAACATCATAAAACTGTTTATCCATATAGAGATATCCTCCATGCACGGGCTTCGACACAACGACGTGCAAGAGCACTCCAGGTGATGTGCGATCCATGAAGAACCCGTTGTCTTTGACACGCACTACAGCACAACCTACAAGTCTTCCTATGCCATACATTGCTGTGAATATATCCTCTATTTCTTTAGAGTCAAGGAGAATCTGTTTTTTGAACGAGAAAAAGCCAGTTTGAGTCTCATGCACCTGTCTTTCTCCTGTATTTGCTACGATATGGTGTAACATTTGAACCAGTTTCTTGTCAGATTGAATGTTGTTGCATGGAAGGCGTTTGCAAAGAGCCTTTGCCTCGTACGTATTGAGTAATGCTGATTGTTCAAGCAGTGTTATATCATTATGACCTAGAAGTCGTTTCAAACGCATTGTTACTGTCTGCTCGCTCTGTATACGGTGAATGAGTTCATCCGACGTGCACTTGTGTAACGGTGTATTGTCAACATTTTCGAAAATAACATTTCGGTCAAATGAAAATGTAAACGTCAAAAAGGCAATGTTATGCTCGGGTCTCACAAGAATATGAGAAACCATTTCGACGCCGTCTAATAACAAGGCATAGCATCCAATGTCAATGGCACAGACAGAATTGTTGATTACAGGCATTCCTTGGTGACCAGCCCCACCCGATACAGAAACGTAATACGTACCGAAAACTCTGTTATGTTCGAAACAGGGTTTGAAAGATCTATATTCAACGCCAGGTTGAAGTTCGAGGACTTCCATTTCGAAATGAGTGTTGAAGTTAGCGTCATGTGCTGAGGAACACTTACGTATGAAATCCTTCTTGATTTGATCATAAATGTGCTGTACTTCGCCTGGTACTGTTGAGAAATCACTCTCCGAAAAGCGCTTTTGTATTGTGCTCCGAATCCACTTTACGATGGAGTCGCAGTCTTGCGAGCCACATATGCTATGATGATAATGTATGCAGGGCATGTCTGATTCATCCAAACGTTGCAGTTGTTGCCTGTTGAGGTAAAGATACCGTAGGCTGCAATTTTCGAAATAACTACGATGTAGTTTATCCTGAAGGTATTCCAAGTAGTCCTTAGCCATGGACATGTTCTGCTCTTCGAAATTAAAGCTATATTAAGGGGTGGTCCTTAATACGTCTCCAGTATTCAGGATGGAAGATCCTTCATATACGGAAAACATCATTATCGGAGCAGGTCCGGCCGGTATACAGCAGGCATATTTTCTGAAGAAAACGAAGAAAGACTACCTCGTTCTCGAAAAAACTAGCGTCGCATCCTTCTTTAAGCAGTTCCCTATCCAGCGACAACTTATTTCTGTAAATAAGGTGTTCTGTGGTGATAACCAATTAGAAAGTTTAGACAGCTCTGAGAATGTACTGCGCTATGATTGGAACTCTTTACTTCTTGAAGCTGACGATATTGGAAAGTTGCATTTCCGGAACTTCTCAGAAGATTATTATCCGAAAGCCGATTGTCTCGTCGATTATCTCGAGGAGTTTTGTCGGACATTTCAAATACGCATACGAAATGCCGTCGAGATTATCTCCATTACAAAGGATGAAGGCTTTTACGTATTACGATCTCGTGAGCATCTTTACAAATGCACCCACCTCTTCATTGCATGTGGTTTGAAACCCAAACGGATGCAATTTAAAGTTGTACCCCCGCCGTCTAAACACTTCTTCTATTATGATGAGGTTCCTTCAGAACCGAACGTTTTCAAGAACAAGAATATTCTGATCATAGGCGGTGGGAACGCGGCATTTGAAGTAGCAAACTATGTGAACGATGTGTGTAATGAGCTAAGGCTCATTGGCGCAGAGAAATTTGCATGGAGAACACACTATCCTGGCTACATTAGAAGCGTCAATATGAAAATCCTCGATTCATATTACCTTAAATTGAAGGTTAACCTAGATTGGACTAATAATAAGTCAATGCGAACCGACGAAAAATATAGGACTGAACTACATAAGTTGCAAACTGGCGAAGTGTTCCACGATACTGATATTGTGATTTATTGTGGTGGTTTCGAACCTGCTATCCCGAAATGGATAACAGGCATTGATGTACAAACGTGTTCAAATGGTTTTCCGTTGTTAACGCCTTTCTTTGAGAGCATTTCTGCGAAGAACATGTTCTTTATCGGGGCTCTCTCTCAACAACATGACTATAAACGTGGTACGTCAGCGTTCATCCATGGATTCAGGTATAATATCAAGATTTTAACAAAGTTCTTAACCTCAACCTTTGACATTCAGTACTTCAACAACACAAAGGACACAGTAAATGCCGTTATGAAGCAAATCAACACGAGCTCGTGTCTGCTTCATCGATTTGATTACATAGGCGATTACATATTTTTCGAAAAAGGTAGGCATTGTTTAATAAAACACATCCCATTGAGCTGTTTGAAATCGGAGCATCAGGATGGAATTGAAACAATAATGGCGAAAACGGCAACTGAATCGAAGATATGTGTTCAATCGTATTTAGGCTATGACCCGAGAAACAAATTTTCAGCCTCCTTCACCCAACCACAAACGGGCAATCCTGCAATGAAAGACGAATCTGTTTTCATCCATCCTATTTTCGACATTTATCTCAAAGACGTCGTATGGGACTTACTCTACACATTTCATCTTCCCGAAAATGCGTACAATAAGTTCTCAGGCCGTGAATACCATTACTCTCTCCTATATAATCTGTTCGAGTTAATTCATGACACCACCACTTATCCTCACATTTGTAAGGACCACATGAAAAACAAGTTGAGATCCTTCGATGCTATGATTCACCTTGTGTTTCAGCCATACAAAGGAAACGGAGAATCTGGGATCATTTCTGAACTGTAAAGCATATTTTCTCAGATACTCGTATTTCCTGTATGAAATGCGTTTTGACGTTCTGAAAGGTTGCATGCACTTGAAATTCATTTTTGAAATCACTACATATGTATAGCAGCTTCACATTATCTTTTATGTCTGGAATGAAGTGCGTGTCGCCACTGTTTGGGTGACTGAAAAGTAAGAACGACCGCATATTCTCCTCTACGTTTACAATTTGGATAACATGTCTTCGTTCTGAGGATAACATGTTCATGTCAACATTGAATACAGCTGGTCGCACTACTTCTGGTATGGTGAAAGATATAAAGCCGTTTTCAATGTACGCTGTATCGGGATCACAAGACGACTCGCATACATGCATATGCTTGGAAAGCAGGGGCTCAAGAACGTGACGTGGTACAGATTGCTGTATAGGGCAAAACATATGGGATAGATTGAATCTGCAGTCGTTCTCTGCAAAATAAATCTTTAGTGGTGCGTTCCCATGCCCGAACATCTGTCTACCCATCAATATATTCTTAGAGTTCAAAATGTCGATAAAAGAACCGTTTGGTGTTTCAAAAAGCAAAATTAAGAACATGCTGATCACAAAACCGTTAATAGGAGTATGATGGCGAAAGAAAACACGTGTCGTCTCATTCAAAACATCGTACTCCAAGAGGGTATTATGAACTGCAAGGAATATTGAGGTTCCTCGCATCTGCACATCAGTTGTTTGGTCATCATGTATCTTCACGCTTCGACAAATTTTAAATTCGCTGTCGTAAACATCGAGAACTGTCTCACTTCCATGGTTGCTAACTACGTACCATATGAACTCTCTTTGAAATACACCTACAAGTTTGTCTCTCATGAGAAGAGAAAAGGTGCTTTTAAGATCCATGCATAAATAACCATTGTAATCAGTCGGAATGGCCGTCACTTGAGATGACGTAAACGCGAACAACGAAGTCACACCCAGAGACGTCTTTCCGTAAGAAATAATTTCAATATTGTCCGTGTGGTGTAAGCGAAACTCCTTAATCTCTTTATTATCACCAAAATTACGAACGCAAGCAAGTGTGTTCTTGTTGTGATCGAAGTCATTCTTCAGTGCCATAATTATGTTATTGTGTTTCGTGAGACATTTTATTTGCGTCGACGTAGCCATGGAATCCAATGTATTAGCGCGCTCCAGTTTTAAAGCATCGAGCAGCTCGAGTGTGTCTTTTGATATAGAATAAATTTCCATATTGTGCTTCCTTTGTCCTTTACGTCTGTAGATAAATGGCCTTATTACTTTATGTTACTTTATTATAATTATGGAAACCGACAAACCATGGAGTCATCACATGTGGAACTTCATACATTGTTCTGCGCTGTATATCAATAACCTTCTGCCAGAGCAGCAGATGCTACTCCAAAACATATTTTTCGACTTGCGTGAAATAATTCCTTGTGATAAATGCAAAACAGCGATCGAAACATATGATACTATTTCACGTCTGAGTGACAACATGAGTAATTGTATGGTTTTTTTCGAATGGACGGTTGGACTCCACAATTTCGTGAACGCCAAGCTGGGTAAAGAAGAGATCGGTGTCACAGATGCAAAGGCTATATACTGCAACATCACGCAAAACAGTGCGAAATGCAAGTTCAACATGCAAGACATTGTTTGGAACGTTATGTACACGACTTTCGTCTTCTGCGATGGTAATCATCATCGCTTTATCGAATTGTTTTGTAAGATCGTAGCATGCTTCATTGCATCTGACGATATACGACTCTTGTTTTCTTCATCCATTTTCGGTCATTTGAGCGAATGTCAAGACAATAAAAGCGTGTCGAAGCTTGTTTTTCAAACAATTGTAGCATGTAGAGACAAAGAACAGGCGACTAATATGGAGAAGGAATTTGATATGCAATACCACCCCACCCCCGAGTTGAAACCAACACCAAACAGAGAATCTGAACAAATAGATTTCAGAAAATGGCCTATTATTGATCACGCTTTTTTCAAAAACACTTACGAATCAAACGATTTTTCATCATGGCTTTATAAACGATTATCCCTATTCTATGAAAACGTGAACTCATCTTCGATCTTGGATGATATCCACTTTATTTTACAGCGCCCTTACGATTTCATTTTTAATCTTTATGTTCACAACCTTTCCAAATACGATAGACCAATCAGTCATACCTACAAAAAAGACTTGCTTCATAACGGCTTTGTGATTGAGCCACCAAAAGTGATTTTCATTGAGAACGGCACTGTTAAAGATAACGACACTGAAGATAATGACTTCTATGTAGGCGTGGATGTGCTAGTCGATGTCCATTTTTGCGTTGAACATGTTTCAAACGAGTTGGCTTTCCAAAAGACGAACGAAATTGTGGAGTGCATGAAATCATCGGCAAAACCGGTGATGATCGGTATTCTAATGGTGAACTATTCCGAAGATATCCAAATCTCAAAGATCAGAGATGATCATGTCATATTTTAAACTGTTTTAACATTCACATCTGTTATTTGCGAGTCAAGTGTGCTTGTTAAATTTGTTGCATTCCATGGAAGTGTTATTCTGGCAGTGTGGCGGAAATCACATGCCACGGTTGTTGCATTATCGGCTGCTTTATCACTGGTTGCACTCGTGGCTGAGATTGTTGTTGTCGAAGTCGTGCCCGTGCATTTATTCGTATTAAGAGCCTGCCAAGATGGCGTCGAGATACTGAAAAATGTAAGTGGATTCGGTATGACTGTAGATGCATTGTTTGACACAATCGTATACGTCAGATCCCTTAACAATGTACTATGACTTGATTTATAATTTGTATGGTGAGTACCATGGCTTGCTGCTCGATAAGTTCCATATCCGCTATCCACACCAGTTACGGAACCTTGACTTTCATGACCTCCGATTCCCATGTTCGGGGAATGGTGGTATCCCCCCAGTGTTTCGCCATTGTACCACGGCCCATGCTGATGGTAAAACAAACCACCATGCCTATGGTTTGTATGATAGTGTTTGTGATAGTGCGCAGCAGTATGAGTATGCCGTCCATGATGATGTGTATGGCGAACATTGTTTGTTTTTTGCGAAGCGGCTTGGAACTTTACAAATTTCGTGACATGTGACGACGTTACGTTTATTGGATCAAATAACTGCACTTTCTGAAAACCGTTTCGTTTTGTGTAATTTACTTTTGGAATGATGATCGCGTTTGTAACAATATCTTCGGTATTTGGTTTATTCGATACCAGTGGGTAGGTGGGTTTGTTCTCATCATACGTTAACGAGTTGAGAGTAGTATTGAATGGATTCGCGATAATCTGCACGGATAAGTCTTTTACGGCCAGGTTTGACGTCCAGGTTTCATTGAAATTGAAATTTGTATTTAGGGCGAATGTAGTGTCGACAGTAGAGAATGAAACATTACTCGATACTTTAGTAACACTTAGTTTAATTGTAGGATCGGGTAAGCGTTTTCCCGTGAACGACGATAACCAATTCGATTGACCGATATTCCCTAATTGCGCTGTAGAAAAACTGCTGAATCTGATATTAGACCTTTCTCCAGTCAAAGTAGATGATAACCTTGTAAATGATATATTTGTTGCTGGAATGGGGTCGTCTGTGGGAATTATAGTTGCCATACCTGTTTTATCAAATATATATTGTTTTTAATATTTCCTTCGAACACTCCGCATTGTCATCGGTGTGATTTACGAGCTACAAAATTATAATCACGCTTCATCGAGAAGGAGATCACAATAGAGTAGAAAGTAGCTTTGTTTGCAATCCTATTTATAGCTCCATCCAGGTGATCATCGCATTACACCCACTTACAGCCCCGGCACGCCAGTCGCTCCCGAGCAAACTGCTTGTCCTCTGTCGACTTCGTGCGGTCGCGCTTGATGCTGCGCGGGGCGAGCTTGTGGTTCTTGCTGGACTTGTGCGCGCGAATGGCGTCGCCCACGGTCAGGATGTCTTTGCGAGTCTTGCGGTCGCGCACAGAGCACGTGACATCCATGTAGCACTCCATTTCGTCCTTGCTTTTTGGGGAGTTGGGCTCTGGGTTGTTTCGGCTGTTTTGTTTAGAGCTCTTGTAGTGTTTTGTGTTTCGATGATGTAATCAATTTTTCAGAAATTCGTGGTGCGCTCTTAACAATACGCCTTGGTTTTGGGTCAGGGTTTTGTCACCGGAATTGTTATCGAGTTCTTTTTTAGAGCGGCAAACCTATGGAGGTTTGTATCTTGGTCTTTCCAAATCAGCTTTTTGACATCGAACACTGGCGACGGCTGATCCGTCGAGTTGATGCAGAACAAGCGCACATGATCGTGTTGGATGATCCGGTATTTTATGGCGATCGGAAGGGAAACAAACAGGGGATTCCGCAGCGTTTACGGTTGAACCAGCTGCGCGTGTGCTACCAACTTGTTAGCGTGCAACGCTTTGTCGAACGCATCCGTAAGTCTGGGTTGTTCACAACGGTGATGCATGTGTCTTTTGACGACATTCGCAAGAACGGCTACGAGGCGCTCGTGGCCGAAGGTCGCGGGGGCTTCCATGCATTTGATCCAGAGGATCACCTCCTGCGGCAAAGGTTGCAATCACACAAAATCGATGTCGTCTATCACCCGTCGCCATCCTTTGTCATGACGCCAGAGGATCTGGCTGGTTTTGTTAAGGGGCGGGGGCAGAAGCGGTTGCAACACGCTGTTTTTTTCGATAAAGTGAAACGCAAAATCAACTTTCTGGAGAATGTAAAAAGCAAGGACGCAATGAATCGCCAACCCTTTCCAAAGGCATTGAGGAGCGAGTTGCCGTCAGATCCGTATGTGCGACGGGCATCGGCCGGTACGGTACCGCTTTTTACAAATGCGCAATTGGAAGAATTGTGGGACTGGGTCGAAAAGCATCCGTTCTTCAAATCTCATACGAAGCCTCTCGACAAAATGCGTGCGATGGAACATTTGAAGCAGCTCCCATTGACTCCTGAGGCGGCGCGGGCGTGGTTTGACAAGTTCCTTAAAGAGCGCTTCCGATATTTTGGAAAATACGAGGACGCGATCGTTGCGGACTCGCCCTATTTGTACCACAGTGGCATCTCCATATTTCTCAACAATGGGCTGCTTGTGCCTGCAGAGATTTTGGAGGCTTTGAAACGGGAACATGCGAAGGGTGCGAGCATGCAGAATCTGGAAGCATTCGCGCGCCAGCTATTTGGATGGCGCGAGTATGCGCGTTTGTATTACGAGGCTGTGCCCAAAGAAATTTATCTAAAAAACGTTTTCGGCATGGAAGGGAAATCTGGGAGAAAATTAGGAAAGGAATGGTACGAGGCCAGAACAGGTGTCCCAGTGGTTGACCAGGCGATCCGAGACGCGTTTGACATGGGGTACCTCCATCACATTCGGCGACTCATGGTCATGTCAAATTTCATGATGCTGAATGAGATCCATCCTGACGGCGTCTACCAATGGATGTACGAATTCTCTCTGGATGCTTGGGACTGGGTCATGGTTTTCAATTGCTACAGCATGGCGACCTGGAGTGACGGTGGCCATGGCATGCGTAAACCATACATTTCGTCGTCTGCGTATGTGAAGAAGATGTCCGATGAGCCACGAGGCGAATGGGAGTCACGTTGGAATCAGTTGTATACAGAATTTCTTGAAAAGCACTCGGAGGTTTTGCGACATACCCCCTACGCGTCTGTCCTAGCCCAACGCAAAAAAGCTAAAATTTGACAGCCATCGGATTAAGGACTATGGTTTTCTGGAGTTGAGAATTGAAGACATGCAGAAGTATGTCATCGACAAATCGACTGTAATCGGTGAGGGTGGTTACTCCAGGATCTACAAATGCCAAGACGCCATTGGCATCCGCGGCATTTGCAAGGTGATCGCCAAAGCCAAAACAACCAACGACAAATTCCTGCGCGAGGTCAATTGCATGCAGCGCCTCGCGCATTCACCCAAAGTCGTACAGCTGTATGATGCTCTGGAAGACGAGGATGCGTATTACCTAATCATGGAGTGGTGTCGTGGCGGCGCCATTCAAGATTACACCTCAAGCCACAACCTCTATTCCGAGAACACCGTGGCAAGTATCGTGCGCGGTGTGCTGCGTGGCCTTGCGCACGTGCATCGCTCAGGCGTCGTGCATCGTGATATCAAGCCCGGGAATGTGCTCCTGACAGATAAGAGCCCGGATGCAGAAGTAAAGCTCACAGATTTTGGTGCAGCACTCGTCTGTGAGTCCGATGGGCTCATCGATGTGGATCACATGGTGGGTACACCGTGGTATATGGCACCTGAAACGCTACGCTCCAAGATCGCACACGCGTCGGATATGTGGTCGGTAGGCGTTATGACCTACCAGTTGCTTACTGGACACATGCCATTTGACGGAGCGAGTGTACAAGATGTTTGGCGGAAGCTACTGACCACGGAGCCGAAATGGGGGGACGAGCGCTGGGAGAAGATCAGTCTAGATGCCCTCATGTTCGTTCAGTGGTGTTTGCAGAAGGATGCGAAGGATCGCCCCTCTGCCATGGAGGCGCTTGAGCACCCTTGGCTCACAAAAACCAGTTGTGAAGATCGCTTTACAGGTACGAGCATCGAGCTCAAGACCGTCGCGAACAATTCGATCTTTGATCAGGCGAATTCCTGGTCGGTGAGTGATATGCCGCGTATAGGTCTAGGTGTGGACTGTAATGTGAGCGCGAAGTGAGATAAAGCTGCTAAGGAATGGCACATAGAGTAAATGAATGATCGGTATGATGCTTCGGCGAAGCTTGTTTTGGTTGAAGCGGCTTGGCGGTCCCATACGACGTTTTGATAGGGAAACGGACGTGTGCATGATCCCTATGCCAGGGGCAGAGCGCAAAGACATTCACCTATCTTGGACGATCAACAACCTGATCCTTGTTGAAGCCCATAAAATGAAACAATATTCGGTTCGAGGGCACATTCTGCGATACCCTCTTGTGCAACATGAACTTATTGAGCCGCCGAAAGGCGCTACCCGTGACAGTGTGCGCATCTGTGTGGTCGATGGCATTGTGTTTCTTGTGCATGAGGCGGGGGCGGGGGCGGGGGCGGGGCGGGCGTCTAAGTCAGAATGAAGAAAAAGGTGATAACAAACACCACCGCGCCCATCACGATGTTCGCTGTCATCGAAGCGCATTGATGGTCATCAAGAAGCCCCATGGGTGAGTTTGACAGGAGCACATAAATCTGGTTCAAGACGCGAAAAGCGGCGTGGCTGGAAAGCACCACAAACATGACCGCGACCAATACAGCGTTTCTAAATTTTATTCCCATCGATCTCTCGTAATTCGTGTGATCGACGGATTTGACTGGAGTGTTTTGCAAGATCAGAGGCTGCTGGTACGCAGGCTGCGCCGCTGGAAGGGCTGGCATGGCAAGCATGCTGGTGGAAATTGGCGGCGGCAAGCTCATTACCTTTTGTCAAGAAAACATTGTATTTCCCTTTGGGTAGGGTTATGGTGTCGCGTAAGAAAGACGTGTGTTCGCCAGAAACAGACTTTATTGGAATCATAGAAGGTTCGGAGTTATCACCTGTGACAAAAACTGGGTATTGCAACCGCATCCGCTACATGTGCGCTTCGCTCAAGGCAGACTTTTTCAGCATCGTCAAAGATTACAAGAAGAGCATTGCTTGGATCGAAGCAAACTATGAGAATGCGACATCAAAGAAGACATACCTATCGACCGCTCTCTCCGCTTTCCGGCATTGTGAAGGCCTCAAGGAACAGTTACCAGCTGCGTATAAAGCTTGGTTTGATGCGTTCTCGCGCATGGACAAAGCCGTGGAAGAACGCTATAAACGAAACGAGCCGAGTGAAAAGCAGGCGGAGGGATACGTACCGTTCGGCGACATCGAAAAGAAGCGTGACGAGCTCGAAGAGGGTACCGAAGAACGATTGCTTTTAGGCATGTACACGTGGATCTACCCGCTCCGCGCGGACTTTAACTACGTTCGGATTTACAGCGGCGCGACCGTGCCCTCACACCATGTCCCCAACTATCTGCACATGGCGACAAAGGGATGCACACTCGTTCTCTCCGAATACAAAACGAGTTCGACACACGGGGTCTTTAAGAAAGTCCTACCTGATGTTCTGTGTAAAGAGATTCGCGCAAGTCTTGACAAGCGCCCGCGCGAGTGGTTGTTTGTCACATCCGATGGGAAACCCTTCGAGAAAGCCAACAGCTATAACCGCTATGCAAACCGAATGCTGGCGCGTCTGTTTGGGAAGCCGTTAACCTTGTCGCTCATTCGCCACTCCTTTATTGACACGCTGGACTTTAACAAGCTGACCATCGCGGAAAAAGAAGAAATCGCTTTGGAAATGCGACATACGACGCGGATGCAAGATCAGTATCGTCTGATTTTTAAGAAGGACAAAGAGTCGCACACAGCAGAGGACACTAAAAAATCCGTGACCTAGTATAGGGCGGAAGGATGGCACTTGTCGGTGGCGACACAGCGGCTGTCGTTTTGCTCATTCTCATGATCTCTATCAGTGAAGCGTGCGGACAGGCAGCACTCAAGAAGTGCCGTATTGATAACCGATGGCACTTTTTCCTCATCGCCGTTGCCTGTTACAGCATGGTCTGCTTCTTACTCTTGCAGACGTACTCTTACAAGGAAATGGCCATCGTCAATATCTTATGGTCTGGTATCTCAGTGTTCCTCATTGTCACAACCGGTGTCGTTTTCTTCCATGAACGCTTGAATGTGTGGGACTTGCTCGGCATACTGTTCATCTTTATCGGCATGTTCTTCGTGTTTGTGAAGGGACACACGAGCTGATGATTCTAGTCACGGAAGCGCCTATAAGTCCTAAAAACACATTCCGGTGCGTTACGTTCCTCGACACATTCAAACGCAGCCAGAAGTTCTTGAAGTGGAAAGAACACGTCGCACACAGGTGGTGGTTGGAGGTTCACCTCTGTGATGTACGCGCAGCTGCATTCTGGATGGGTGAGAGCTTCTGCAAAAAGACGCGCTCCACCGATCACGAACGCGGTTTCAATCTGTGCGTCGAGGATTGCCAGAGCGCCTGTAAAAGAGCCAACGAAAAAGGGACCGTCTTGGTTCGTGGAGCTTACGGTGGCGCCTGCGGAGGTCGCGCTCGAAGACACTACGATATTTGTTCGCCCAGGTAGAACACGGTTGCCTAGCGACTCCCAAGTCTTTCGACCCATAATAACTGCGTTTCGGCGGCCGGGTGATGCCGACTTTGTCGCGCGCGCAAAGTGCCGCATGTCCTCTTTTAAATCCCACGGTAAGTGATTTTTGTACCCCATGCCGCCATTGGGCGTGCATGCTGCAATGACACAAATGCGGTGCTGCATAATTATTGAAGTATACTATGGGTGGGTTTAAGTTTAATACTTTTAACATTTTAATTTTCCATTTTTTATGCGCAACAGAAAAGGATATAAGGATTATTTTTCTATACTATTATACAGAATAGAAAGTTATGTGATGGAGGAGAAAGAAAAAAGAAAACGACCCGATGTCGTTCAACGATTGAAAGACCGAAAGGGAATGCAGGAACGGGTGGTCAAGTGCAGTTTGCAAGGGAGGCTGTTGGAGAAGTCCCTCATGCCCGAAATCCAGCAATGGGTGCTCACCACCTCCAAAATCACCAACAAGGGGGCGTTGGTGTTCAACCGTTTGCTCCTTCACTGCCTCAACCATGGCTTGCCCCTTCCCGACCTTACAGACCAGACCCTCTATCTCCAATGCTTCAATATTGGAGTCGGTAGACTGAACAAGGCAAATGACGCATTGAAGGAGGTTTGGGACACCTCTTTCAATGGCTTCCCTTCCATTGAAAAATGCCGAGGGGACACCCAGGCCTATGTTTATGCTTCCAAGCAGTACATGACCAACTTCAAAAACTCCCTCGTCTTCACTTTTGACAAGAGGCAAAAGGGATATGTGGCTCGTTGGTGTGAGCAGAACGGAATTGCCAAGGAACATGGGTATGCCATCCGCTGTGCCATAAACAGTTGGGGGTGCAGGGCAGAGGTGCCCGAAGAGGCAAGAGCCTTTGTACAGCAGCAGCGGGAGCTACTTGGCACGGAGGAGGACGGGATTACCTTCACGTGGCTTGGCACCCACATGGAGAATGTTCTACGCTACCTCTACCATATCCTCCAATTCATGGAGACGCTGGAAGACGGCAAGCGCTTCACCCTTGCACCTCTATGCCGAGTCAAGAGCCACTTCCTCACCATAGATACTACCGTCCTTTACGAGATGATGAAGAACGTAGGACTGACCAATGCCCACAAAGCAGACTTTATGGCGCTCCGGGACGAGCATTTTGGCAGCGTGTTTAGGCTGGATGGGCTGTGTTCTGGGGAGTTCCACCACATGGTAGAGACCGATGGTGTATCCGTCTGCTTCCACTTCCATGTCCCAAGGGTTGTAAGCGAAGTGGGCAACCGGGAGCTGAAGAGGGCAGAACGGGTGATTGCGATAGACCCGGGACGCACCAACCTCATGTATGGGGTGGAGGAGCTGCCTCACGGGGAGGTGAAGACCTATAAGCTGACCCGTGGGGAGTACTACACTTCGGCGGGAATGAAGACCGCCAACCGCAAGGCTGCCAAGTGGGAGGCAGATATTGCGGAAGCCGAACTAACCTACCGCCAGACCAGCCCCAAGACCATCCAAGAGGAGGCATGGGATAAGTTCTTTGCCGACTACATCTCTGTCTATCCAACTCTTTGGGAGGCAAAGACCGCCAAGAAGTGGGGGCGGGAGCGTTTCCGTGTCTATTGCCTCAAGCGCAAGACGCTGGACACCTTCTTCCAGACCATGAGCGGGGAGGTGAAGCCTGTGATTGCCTATGGTGCTGCCAAGTTCAATCCAAATAACAAAAACGAGTTGTCTGCTCCCACGACCTATGTGAACAGGAGGTGTGCCAATCACTTCCCCACCGTCTTCGTGGATGAGTACAATACAACCAAAGTTTGCCACTGCTGTAATGAGCGTCTCTGTCCTGTCATGAAGGATGCACGGGAGGTCAGGGGACTGCGATGGTGTTGTTCCACCAATTGTCGCACTTTCCTGAACAGGGACATGAATGCAGCCTTGAACATCCTACGATGCTTCAAAAGTGGCACATGCCGCCCCCAAAGTTTGGCTCGCAACTCTGGTATAGTCCCCAAGCCTGTGAGGGCATTGAGACTGTATTGACAAGGCGAGCCGAAGGCGGAGGGCTGTGATGTGAAAGCATTGCAGTCTATCCGCTATACAGCCTCTTTACTGTTTGTTTCCAAATCGGAAATTTAAATTGTTAAATGCTGTATAGTGCAAGGGCAACGGTCGTTGTCGTGGCAAGTAGGACGCCTCCCCAGATCGTGTCCTGAACCGCTAGGAGCGTGTTGTAGTTTGTTAGAAGTGCAGCGTTCGTTGTGTTATAGACACCATATATCACGATGCCGATGAAGAACGCGACGGTTGCATAATATGCACGACTGTGACTCTGTCTTGTTTCTTCGACATACGATAAAATCCCCCATAACGTGATCAGAAGCAATCCATAGGACATTATTGCCGGGGTTATCTTGACTTTCATCGGCATGCCCTGGACAGCTTCTGTGCCGCGTTTGTATGCCGCATAGTTCAGGCGGATCCATAGTGCATCAAGAGCCAAAAGGAAAATGGCGCCAGCTACAAAGCGTTGCGTAGATACCATGTTGCGTAGATATTCTGCTCTATCATACGTGAAGAAAACAGAAAGAAAAGCGGCTGTCAGGATGAGGAGCTGCCTATTGATTGGCAGGCTTAGTGGGTTTGACAGCGGCTTTGGTGGCTGGCTTTATGAGTTGTTTCGTGGGTGGTTTTGCATGTGCTTTCGTGGCCTTCGTGGGTGCTTTCGTGGCCGCCCTCGGAGCTGCTTTGGTAGGTGATTGGATGGGAGTGGTCGGCGTCACACTGATCGCATGCGACTTGAGCGGTGTTTGGTTGCACTTCTTCATGTAGTTTGTGTATGCTTTGATCGCCTCGGGAAGCGTGAGACGTTCATACGGATTGAAGTTCACCATGGGCAACACCACGCTGGTTATGAAGCCATGAACAAATACAGGATCTTTTATGCGATCTTGCATGAGGACGAAGAGTTCAATCATGGCCATGCCCAGCGAGAACACATCGACCTTTTGCGCAAACTTCGTGCGGCAGTCGCGTCGGAATTCACTAAATCCTTTTTCTTCGGCCTTGCTGATCAGCGTTTCGATGCGTCCTGTGCCATACTGAAGAGCTTCTAGAACACGGAACACACTCGTGTACTTGTAGCTTTCCTTCAAGTAATCCAGGCGTTTCAAAAGGGGCATCTGCATCTGCATCGCATAGAATAGCCGCAGTTCGGGAGGATAATACATATAACTTGCGGAAATAAGGTCATTTGTCGTATAAATATCTCGCAACGCCGAAAGTAATCCAAAATCGACCAGCAGTAGGCGGTTGCCCGATGGCTGATACATGATATTATCAGGCTTGATATCGAAATGACTCAGTCCATATTGGTGCATTTTCTGCACGCCGTTCAGAATCGGCAAGAACATCTGCAAAATTGAGTCTAAGAATACGCTCTTCTTCTTGTCCGTCGCCAGCGTGTAAAGACTGACCCCTCCGTGTTCATAAAATATTTGGTAGACTTCGGCATTCCGGTCACGACGACGCATAATGTTATCACACTTCTGGATGTTGTCCGAGGGTCTGGCTTGGAACGGGTGCGTTATGCAAGCTCCGAAGCTGCCAAGGGTAAATTCGCGTTTGGGATCAATCTTGTCGATGAGCTTATTGATGTCCATTTCGCTCTTGAATTCCTCGCTGCTCGCAAATACTTTGCCGACAGCGTTGGGCTTCTTCAGATTTTTCGGATGGGAGCATTTCAAATGTGGGTAGAAAACACAGCCATAAGTCCCTTGCCCGAGAAGGAGTCCGCCCGTCTGAGCCGGCGGGTCGAACTGCACACTCATTACTCAAAGCGAATATTTTTTCCATAAATCCGCACTTAGAGCCAGCTTGTCTTTGGAATAGTAGGTTTGTGACGGTGAAGTGCGTGAGTGGCCATGATCATCCTGTACACAGGCAACTTTATGGGGCAATACGCCCTCATGTACGCATATGAGCTGGCCAAAGATACACGGCCGCCTTACACCATAGAATATCTCTACGACAATTCATTGCCGTGCTTCGACTATGTGGAGCACAATGTGCGCAAAAACATGCATGCGATCTGTCTCGGCGAAGGTCTACACCGCGTACCGTACAAGGGCGGTGAGATCGAGGTGCGATCCGAGTTTTCACACCAAACTCGTCTGACTGGGGACATCGTGAACAAGGTTACGCTCAATGCAATTCGTTGCGCGGATTCTGCAGCGGAGATTGAATTCCTGAGTGATTTCTTGAACGATGCGAAGGAATGGGTTGAGAAATACATCAATGACATCCAATGCCAATCGGGGGACACCATCAAGAAGTTTCTTTTTGATCCGAAAGAACAATCATGGGACCTATTGAATGTAACTAGAAAGCGCAAGATGGATTCCGTGTTTTTGCCATGTGACGTGAAGCAAAAGCTCATGTCTTTTGTGCAACACTTTGTGTCGCCAGAGGGAAAAGCCGACTACCATCGCTTCAACATGCCATACAAATGCAATATCTTGCTCTATGGCTTGCCGGGCACGGGAAAAACAAGCTGCATTCATGCGTTGGCTTCTGAACTCGGTTCGGACATCGGGATCATTCACTTTAATAACGCTCTTGACGACCTCGTCCTAACGCGCGCGATCAATAAACTCGCCGATTTGAAGGCAAAATGCAGGGTGCTCGTCTTCGAAGACATCGATAGCCTGTTCACGGATGACCGCAAGAAGCATGACTCTGCTCGTAATGCGGTCTCTTTGAGCGGCTTGCTCAACAACTTGGATGGTCTATCGCGAAACGAGGGTACCATCGTTATCATGACCACTAACCGTCGTGATGTGCTCGATGAGGCTCTATTGCGCTCAAGCCGCGTCGATCTGCAGATCGAGTTTTGCAACGCCACGGAAGATCAGATTGAGCGGATGTTCAATTATTACTTCCCAGGGCGGGAGGCAGAAGGCGCGCACATCAGCAAGAAGCTTGCGCATCGGTCGTACACCATGTCGATGCTCCAAGAGTTCTTCTTTACCGTACGCAATGATCCAAATGTGTCAAATCGTTTAGAGGTGCTTGAAAAGATTCGCAAGCGGAACACGAGTCAGTCTGAAACAGACAAATCAAAATCGCTGTATATGTAAGTAGCGCATATATGCAAAGCGCGCGAACTCAGCCAAGCGCGCTGATCCAATTCGATGGTGCATCTCGTGGAAATCCAGGGCGCGGTGCAAGCGCATGTGTCCTGTTTATGGGCGAGGGCGAGGGCGAGGGGAGAGCGGTGCCGCGGGTCGAGCACGCTAGGGCTTTTATTCATCACGGCAGAGTCACCAACAATGAGGCTGAGTACATGGGATGCATCGGTGGGCTTCGTCTCGCTCTCGCGCACGGCTTGGAGAAAGGGATCTTGCGCATCGAAGGAGACTCCAAGCTCGTCATTGAGCACCTGTTCGGTTCATACAAATGCCGTGCACCGAATCTCATGAAGTATTATCACCAAGCTCTGGAACTTATCAAACGGTTCGCGCATGTTGAGGGTGTATGGATTCCACGCGAAAAGAACTCGCTTGCAGATAGCCTGTGTAATGTGGCTCTTAACAAACGAGTCTCGCTGCGAGAATCTATGTTCGCGGTTACAGCGTTTGATGTGAGCGAACACTTGAAATCCAAGTTTCCGGGGTTCGATATCGTCGTAGAAACCAAAAAATAAAGCTGGGGACTTGGTAGTAGCGCGCCGAGATGCAACTCTTGCTGAAACGCCTTATCTATGCTCTCATGAACGGGACGATGTCGCTCGGGATGCCACTGAAGACTCCTGTGCGCATTGCGCCGATTTTGCAACGGCACTATACCGCGATGACGAGTGATTGGGTCTTATTCGAAGATCGCTTCCAAAAGCGGTGCGGTGCTGTTTTGCATGATTTCATTGCGGTGGGAGGTGAAGGCGCCGAGTTATTAACCGGATTTCTGATGCAACCACGTGTGTTGGAGCTTGAGATCTTCGAGGAAATTACGTTGTATATGATTCTATCGATACTGCCGTTGGACGTTGTTCTTGTTTATCTGAATTTGTTGGCTCTTTGGTATTATATCAAAGTAAGCAAAAACAATTCGTGGATGGCGCTGTTGCAAGCCTATTGCGAAAACTTGTACAGCAGCGACTCCAAGGTTGCGCTTGAGTCCGCGGGCGATGCAATGATCAAAAAAGTTCTGGGACGCATTCATATGCTATTGTAAGCGCGCTTGCAGCGCCTGAACTTGGGCTGAGAGCTCCTTTATGGCCTCTACCAAGAGGGGGACAAGCTTGTCATATTGTACTGTAATATAGTTCTCACCAGATTTGCTCACGTATGTATTTGTTTCGGCTGAGAGTTCGTGATCAAACGGCGCAGGTTTCACAGCTTGTGGGAAGACGCTCTGCACCTCTTGTGCGATTAAACCTGCATCATCTTCCATGCGCGATGGGTGGAGGCCCATGTCGCGCACTTTGTTTTTCCAATCGAAATAGTATCCACTTAAGTTCTGAACTTTTTCGAGCGCGTTTGGAATACGCATGAGGTTGGTTTTGAGGCGCATATCGGACGTGAAAGCCGTAATATCACTTACAACGTTCAAGTTGCCTCCGCACGTGGCGTCATTGTTTGCTAAGTTGAACATCCATGGCCATTGACTACTGACTTGTGTTGCGGTTGTGGAGTTATTCGCACCGCGTTGGATGTAAAGGATATTGTTATCACATACAATGAAGCCCGAGTTATGATTCGTGTCCTGAAGAGTGATAGTAGGGGCAGTGTTGTTAATGGTGAGAGTGTTCGTCATGTAGGTGGTGCCTTGGACGTGAAGTGAGGCCTGTGGGGTGGTTGTGCCGATACCGATGTTGCCTGACACAATGGCGCTACCGCCTTGAACGTCCAGAAGTTGCCGAGTCGTTTGTGTGCCGATACCGACGTTGCCCGTTGCAAAAGTGGTTCCTTGGACGTGGAGCGTGGCCTGGGGGGTGGTTGTGCCGATACCGATATTGCCTGACACAATGGCGCTGCCGCCTTGGACGTCCAGGAGCTGCCTTGGAGCGGCTGTGCCCACTCCGACGCTACCGTCGGTAAATACATTCCCAACGACGTGCAGTTTCTGAACCGCTGTGCGTGTGCCAATGCCCAAATTGCTATCGAAAAAGTCAACCTTGGGAATTGTTACTGCGCCGTCTACTAAATTAAATGTTCCTACCACGTTGGACTCAATATGAAGGATAGGTGAATATTGTGCAGCCGATCCAGCATGGAACTCTGCCAAATTGCACGCGGAATACACATTGCCAGATAGGATGATATCGCCGTCAATCACCACCTTGCCACCTGCGTAGCGAATGCCAGATCCACCCTCCATGTTGAGCCATTGCGATTGGTAAATACTGTTGTTCTGGTAATAAAAACCGGACGCATACAGCGAGCTCGACTCCATGTTTGGCCAAACGATAATGTTGATGGTGTCTGTCAAGAGCGGCGGTGTTGTCAGGCTGACCGTAAATTCGGTGATGTTGGTGTAGGTGTTGTGCGAATACAGTACTGTGTAACCATCTGATTGCTTGAGACCATTCTTAAAGATTTCGACATTACTCGTGTATGCAGTGTATTTGCCTTCGGTGCTGAGGACGAACGTTGACTGAGTCGTGTTGGTGTAAATGCCTTGAATCGGAGGCGACTGAAGACTGAAGCGATCTGTATAACTCGTGTCTTGGCCGAGGCCACGGATGGGCATGAGATAGGCATTCTGGGTCAGCGATGGTAAGGTACTCCCCACTTCCAGCTCGTGTCCCTTGCCGCTTAGCACAACGGAATAAGTTGACGGGAACATATTCTCTACCAGTAACGTGAAAGGTTGGGTGACGACTTCGGTAGAGTCATTGTAGATCTGCAAGGGAACAAAGGTTGAAGGACGCGATTGAGCGGTGAGATTACCTGGCGCGCCTTCGTAAAGTTCGATGCGTGCCCAACTATAGTTCGGGAAGGGATGCAAGCTGGACACGTTCTTGAAGGGAAGATTGCCAGACACAAAATAGCGGCCAGAGTTAATTTGAAATGTATAAAGCACGCGGTTTGCTATGGTCGCATCATTTGTCACAATGCGCTTTGTTATGTTATTGGGTTGGTTGGGCGCATAGAGAGAGAGAATGCGGAATAGGCCATCGACGCGATCTACATGGCTGAATTCGCGTCCGTAGATATCACCGGTGACGAGCAAGTCGCCGATGACATGGAGCTTTTTCGAAGGCGAAGAAGTTCCAATACCAACATTCTGCATAAAATAAATGTCGGTACCGGGTGCATCTTCGACGACATCCGTCCATTGTGTCGTCTTGAAAATGGAATCCCCCTGGTACAGCTCACCGTAGAACTGTAGGTTTCGTACATTCGACAAGTCTTTATAGCTGCAATTAATGGCCGAGACTGAAGGGTCGCTCGTCGTGATTTGTTTAAATCCACTGATCCCCTCGACCTGAAAATCATAAAGTGGTGTTCCCGTACCGATGCCCACATTGCATGTAAGTGAATTCGGATCACCCGTCATAATGTAAATGCCGCCGTCTTGCGATATGCTCCACGGGCTCGACCGCATGATCACACCATTGCGCACGAATTCACCTCCTGTGATCTCTACGTTGGAAATAGATGACAGGGTTTTATTCGAGAAATTGACTCGGTCATCGACATTGTATGTATCGATGGAGGATGTAGTGATCTTACCATGAACATGGAGAGTGGAAAGAGGGGTCTTTGTTCCAATACCTACTTGGGTCGCGGCGATATTCGAGGCCTTGTTAAGGTAGAACTTAAGGTTCGATGTGCCCATAAAATAACCGTTTCGGGGGATGTCGCTATCGTAGAACCGAATGAAGCAATCATTGTTGGAGTTGCCGATGGACGCTGTCTCTGGCCGCTGAAAGGAATATACGTCGAGCAGCTGAGCGCCGAGGATCTCTGCGCCGAGGCTGACACTTTCCGTGTAGCCGCCCGAATTCACAAAACTCGCCATGTTGCGGGCTTACTCTATTTGTTATTGCATATATTTTGTAGGTGGTCTCGCTCGTGCCGATTTAAGGACAATCAAGTACGAGTTTGTAAAACATGTCTGAAGTTCCGAATGCTGGTGCAAGTGCAATTGCTGGCGCAAGTGCCGATCCTGCTGCGGGCGCTGGTGCTGGTGGTGGTGGTGCGCCTAAGAAGAAGACGGTGGTGATCGCATTGCCCGGGCGCGAATACTCTGGCAACTTTTTGGTAGCATGGACGCGCGCCATCACGGGGCTTTACCAGCAGAACTATCAGGTCATTGTTCTGAATCGCTTCTCGAGCTTTGTGAGCTTCAGCCGCATGCAAACGCTGGGGCTGAGTGTTCTTCGCGGTGCGCATCAAGAACCTTTTGATGGGAAGCTCCAATACGATGTGTGGGTAACCATTGACTCGGATGTGATCTTTACCACGGAGCAGCTCATCGAACTCATTGAGAACACGGACACGCACCCGGTTGTGAGCGGGCTGTACATGATGGCGGACATGCAACACTTCCCGTGCATTGCAGAGTGGGACGAGGTCTATTTCTCTCAACACGGCTCGTTCAAGTTCTTGACACCCAAAGACATTGAAGACTATAAGGCGACCACCCAGCAGAAGTTCATGCCGGTCGTGTACAATGGCATGGGTTTCTTTGCATGCCGTCGCGGTGTGATTGAGAAAATGCATTATCCCTATTTCTGGGCGGAACTCCAAGAAATTCGTACGCCCGAAGGCATGCTTCTGCGGGACATGTGCAGCGAGGATGTCGCGTTCTGCAAGGGCTTGTACAAGGCGGGCTTCACGGTGTTTGTGAATACGGACATTCGCGTGGGGCACGAGAAGATGCTCGTGATTTAGGGAGAGCGCTGGGTGCAAAGTTGTTTTTATATGACGAGAGAGTAGCGAAAGGACAGGAAAACGAGTTGTCCATGAGTACTCCTACGCCATTGCTGCTGCGAGAGGGCAAGTACCTGCCCACGACGTCGCACGTGTTTCGCAATACAACACGCGAAGTGTTAACGATAACGGATGACGAAATTATTGCGACAGGTACCATTACGGCTTCAAACATTAATGTGATCAACAAAGTGACCACCTTCAATGAAGTGCATATCCGCAATGACAGCAACACGGTGCCGTTTACCATCACGCACACCGGGGTGAATGCGAACATTATGGAAATTGGGGATGAGAAGCGCATTGGATTTGTCATCAACAACAACGGAAATGTAGGAATCGGCGCTGTGGCACCCGTGGCACCCTTTCACGCCGTCCATGCACCCGTACTAGATATTGCAAGCTCGTCGAACTTTACGCCCTATGGATTACATGCTGGTATGAGGTTTGGGGAGGGTCACGCTGTGAGCGACGATGGGTTGTCCTTATTTATAGGTATTCCAGGGTCTTCTCAGGTGAGCTACATACGGCGCGCCACTCTGACATCCCAATGGATGGCCATGGGCACGATCCTTCCAAATGTTGAAAGTCAGATGGCTGGAAGTGCTTTTGGAACAAAAATAAGGGTGAGCAACTCGGGGGACGCGCTGTGGGTGAGCGCAACCGGTATCGAGCGCTTGTTCCGTTTCGATCGGAATGGTGTTCAGTGGGCGCAAGGGCTTGCATTGCAGAGGGTAGGTGGGGATGGCGGAGGAGGGAACGTTTCTTATGGGATGGATTTCGCTGTCAGCAGCGATGGCTCTAATGTGGTCGTTGGCACACCAGCGGCGAGCAGCTCTGTGGGCGGATTCTATTTGCACAGTTGGAGCGATGGAGCATGGACTGCATCCAATGTTTCTGGGGTTGGGCTGGGATTGGTGGCAAATTGCTATTTGGGGGATTCGGTCGATATGAGAGCAGATGGCGAATGGATTTTTGTAGGGGCGCGGGGGGCGCTGAGCGGAGTTGGGGCTGTGTATGTCTACAAGTCCGTCGGGGTAGGGTACCGTGGGTATTCAAATGTGCAGACGCTTTTGGGAGATGCGGGCATGGTGGAGTTCGGCCGTAGCGTGTCGGTGAGTGGGGATTTTGTAGCGATCGGTGCTCAGGCAAACGTCGTCGTTTATAAATATGGTGTGGAGCAAGCGGGTGTTTGGAGTCGCTATCAAACAATTCCTGCGCCCATGGGGACAGCATCATTCGGCACCAGCGTGAGTCTCGATGCGAACTTGGTGCTGGTTGTGGGTGACCCGGTCGATAACGTTCATGGTCAGGTGCGTATTTTCACACACAACGCCTCGTATTTTCAAGAAATGGTCAAGATTAGCCCAACCGAGGTTGAAGCCGTTGGCTACGGACAGCGAGTCACTATTGGAGGTGATAGTAAAGTGATTTTAGCGCATGGCTATGGTCTTGATGGGCGAGGGTTGCTTTATGTCACTGACACGAATTATAGCGAGAAGGATGGTATTTGCGTGCAAATGGACGCAAACGTCGGCATAGGAACAGCCATGCCAGCGTCTAAACTCGAAGTTGTGGGCGACGTGAATATTGTGGGCACCCTCAAGAATTATGGGGTACCCGTTGGATACGGCTCGCTTGGAACGGCGCGCAATACGCTTCAAGTAGCGCCGTACCGCTTTGTGCACGAGGTGAGCTCAGTGGCGTCCTCATGGTCGTACGTGTTAGACGGCCGTTATGTGGTGAGCGCCGATAAGACGGATGTGTTTGTGAATGGCGTCAAGTTGCTCTACATGTCAGTAGCAGGTGGAATACGGGACTATAGCGTCAGCTTTTCATATTTGGATGACAAGACGTATGTGACGCTGTCGTTGAGGGATGCACCCGCATATAGTGATTTTGTTGAGGTCGTCTTCTGGCCGTCGTACGCACAGTTGGATGGCACAAACAATTTCGGCGTGGTCTTCCAAACATTTAATGGGTTGTTTGAAAATGCCAACGATGGGACGAGTAATATCTTTTACGATAAGGGGAACGTCGGGGTAGGGACGGTGACGCCGAAGGCAGCGCTGCATGTGCAGAACCAGAGCCTTTTCTTAGGGAATATTGGCGTAGGTACCACGGCGCCAAGGCAACTGTTGGATGTCCAGGGAGGCGATATGATCGCGAGTGGAAATATTGGGGTTGGGACGACCGTGCCAATTCATTCGCTCCATGTCGGTCGTCAATCGTATTTCAATTCAAATGTGGGAATCGGAACCACAGTGCCGAGGCAATTGCTAGATGTTCAAGGAGGGAATGCAATTGTGATTGGGAACATAGGTGTAGGTACAACGACGCCCACTCAAGCGCTTTCCGTTCAGGGCAACGCTTACATTTCGGGCAACATCAGTGCTGGCAACCTAGGCATGTTCCGGAACCGCATCATCAATGGTGACATGCGAATCGCCCAAAGAGGAACGACTTTAAATATTTCCGCGTCAACAGCGGTTAGCTATGTTATTGATCGATTTGCTGTAGCCTATAATATTACAACTGGAGGATTGAAACATGAGCAAATCACTTTAACCAGTTCGGATACCCCGTATCAATATGGGTTCAGGTACTCTTATCGTGTGACTGCAAGCACGGCAAACAGCAGCTATGCGTACATCTACCCATATCAAAAAATAGAAGGTAATAATCTCATAGATTTGATGTGGGGGACTGCCTATGGTGTTCCAATGACGCTTTCATTCTGGCTTAAAACAAACATAGCCACCAACAGTGTGGTAACAGTAACCGTGCGTAACGGCGCTTACAACTATAGCTACAACATCAATGTTTCAGTCGCCGCATCAGGATCTTGGCAGTTTGTATCACAAACAGTCCCAGCACCTCCGAGTGGATCCACATGGGCAATTGATAATACAACAATGCTTGATCTTGGAATCGCCGGCTATCAAGCCGCGGGTCTTACTGCCAACGTTAATACATGGGAAAATCTGAACCGTTTGGGCACTACATCTTCCACAAATATATGGGCAACTCTGAATAATTATATCGAGTTTACCGGCGTGCAATTGGAAAAAGGCAGCATTGCGACTCCATTTGAGTTCCGGCCGTATTCGGTCGAGTTGCAGTTGTGTCAGAGATATTACTCTAGACTGAATGCATTGCAGCCTTATTCGCATTTCCCTGTTATGGGATATATCTCATCTACAAGTGCCGCGGTTATGACTTTAATGCTACCAGCATATTTACGAACGCAGCCCACACAAGCATCGCAACTGACAATGGGTGGTACTTTTACCATCATGACGGGAACATCTTTTACAGGATATGTGATAGCATTAGATACAACGTCATCTACATTAAATACGGTTCGGTTGACGGCAACTGGCGGTACAGGTGGAACTGTTGGGCAATCATTATTGCTTCGTGCTGAAAATAGCAGCTCCGCATTTTTGGCAATTGATGTCGAAATTTAGCCACGCTTAAGCAGTGCGATTAATTATAAATGCTCCGCAACATTCTCATATCATCCACTAGCGTTTCTGACCGCGACTTTACATAAATGTCATACATGCGACTCATGACCGTGTCAAAATCGCTAGCGTGCATCGCAAGCTCGAGTGCTTCAAGGCGAACCTCGTCCGGATCCGACATGCGGTAGCCATAGTCCCGTAGATGGAAGTCGGTTGGGACTTCGACGTAATTAAATCGGACGCCAAAGCCTTTGTCGTGTTCTTCTGGCGGTTTCTCATTCGCATCAGCAGACGTTTCAACGGGTTGAGTGGGTGGCTGGGTTGGAAGAGGTGTAGGGGATGCAGGGGCACTGGATGGCTGCAGCTGAAAATCGAGCTGAACTCGGATTGTGCATGGTGCGGTCGTATGATGGGACATAAGTGTCTGCAAAACTCTTACGAGTTCATCGATCTTACCGGTCGCGTTCAGAGTGTGTGGCGGCTGCATTCTTGCGTGAGTGATGATAGTGTTGCATGTTTCTTGATCATTTTTTTACTGATCTCTCGCGAAAAATCTGTGTAGAAGCACATCAACGCGTATACAGCTATAGCGATGGATTAAACATGAAAGGAACGTTTGTGTGTCCCTCGGAGGCGGCGCGGAGGACAAGGTTCTCGACTTGATCATCTGGCACATGCACTTCAAGAAAATCCCGCTCAGCCGGCTGCATCAACTGCTGGATGCGCGACCAGTTCTGTGCCTGCTGCATTCTAAGCAAGCTTGACGCCTGCGGCTCGTAGCGGATCGGTAGCTGCCGCGCGGCGGCCCGCAGTACCTCCAACCGCCCCCAGCTGTGAAAGATCGTGTCCGTGTCAGAAGCGCCCATCGCGAGCATGTAATCGAAGGTAAAATAGCGTATGGCGGCTAACGCGCGCGCTACGTGCTCGGCGTACGCGAAAACGATGACATCACCGGGCAGATAGCTCCCTGAGTACCAATTGGGTCCCCGGTTCCGTGCCATGCCAGCCTCTGCATACACCGCGCACAGCGACACACTGCCTTCTGTCGTGCTCCATGTGCGAATGGCCTGCTGCACCACGCCTTCGCCCTCGGCGAGATGGAGCAGCTCCGTGATTGTTGAGTGGTCGCACAGGTTCACGCGCTCGTCGCGGGGCGGGCCGCCATCCGCCGGGTAATACCGAACAGTGACACAGTTGGCAATGTAGGTTTGTAAAGATGCGTTGGCGTTGGACAGCATGGTATGTAGGACAGGCGCACACGCGCAACCGCTGGCGCTGCCGCCCCGCGCAGCTCCAGTGCTCCGTTATGCAAATGCAACACGATGTTTTATAGGCCAGTTGTCGCGGTGCGAAGATGGGTGATGTGCGCGCGCCGCCCGGCGGTTCGGGCGCGGCGCGGGCTCTGGAATAGCCCGCTGCACGCAATGACTCCGCGCCCGCGCGCCGCGCAACCGCTCAAAACAGCACGAGACGCGCGGTGCGATGCCGCCACGGGTTCGCGGGCGCGCAGGCGGCGCCCCTGGGGGCGGGCGCGGAGCTCTTAGCACGGTGCGGAGCACGATGTCGGTCACAGCCGTGCGCGCGTACGCCGCGCAGGCACAAAGGGAGCTGCGCGGCGGCGGCGAGGCTACGGACATCTCGCTGGCCAACTTTCTGGAAGTCTTGCCGCCGGACGTGATCGCCTTGATCCTGGCGGCGGACGGCGCGACGGATTTGTTCGCCGCGCTCTCGGCCGCGCTGGCCGCCCTGGATCCGTTTATTGCCGTCCTCGACGCCGCCGCCGACCCCCGCGCGCGCTCTGCTTTGATGTGGTCCAAGAACCTGGCGGACACGCTGCACCAGCTCCTGGAGCGGCTCGCCAACGGCGACGTCAGCCAGCATGTTGTCGTTACGGGCGTCGTCGCGCTCATGCGCGCCGGTGCCGTGGGCACGCTCATCGACGCAATGACGAAGCGCGCGCATGACCCGTGGCATAAAGCTGTCGTCCAGCGCCTGATGCTCATCGTTGGGACTCTGGTGAAGGTGCGCGAACGGCGCGCGCCCCGACACTGCGCTTGCTCGCTTCTCAGAACAAAAATAAAATAGCTTGCCTTTCCGCCCTACTTCCACACAGATGTCCGAGGCCGCGGCGGACGCGGTCGTGAGCGATGCCGGTCGCGTGGCGCGCCTGGTGAACGCCGTCTACTACTCATTGGACCCGCAAGTCGCCGAGTGGTTCGTCACACTGCTTATGGGCGTCGTCGGCGGGCGGCCGGGTGTGCCTGGAGAGCGCGTGGCTGCGCGCTGCTTGCGGGTCATCGACGGGGGGCAGGCCGTCGATGGCCGCACCCCAGTCGATGGCCTGGCGGTGGCGTTCTCGGATCGACCCGAGAGCAGGCTGCGCGCGATGATTGCGGCAGTGCTGACGAGCCTGCCTTTGCGGCTGGTGCCGTTGAACGAGCACATCACTCAAGTTCAAGAGAGCTCTGCAACGAGCGCGGAGGACGAGCGGCGCTTCGTCGCCGTCGGCCGTTCGCCGGCCGCGCTGCGCGTGATCGTCGCCGCGACGGCTATTGGTGACGACGACGTGGAGGGGCTCTGCGGCAACGCGACGCGCGCGATCGCCGACTTGGTGTTCGGCAAGAGCGCCGCGGCGCAGGATCGCGCAGCCGCCGTCGCCGCGACGCCCGGCGCCGTGGACGCGCTGTTTTCGGCGCTCGAGAGGTACGCGTGCACGCTAGCCTTGTGCATACGTTTATAGGCATTATGTGTGCCACGCTGTGACGCTCTTTCACGCTCTTTCACGCTCTGCTTGCTCTTGCGCAGGCACGCCAGTGACGACCGGCACCGTGCCGCCGAGTGCGCTGCGTTCGCGCTCGCTTACATGGTTCGGCCGGGTCTTCCTGGCGGCCGCCATGCAGCGACGGCGGAGCGGCGGCGGATCATCCGCGCGCGCGTGGGCGGCCTGGACGCGCTGGCCAACGCGGCGGCGCACGGTTCGTCGGCGGCTTTGCGCCATGGCGCGACGCTGGCTCTGCACGCGATCAATTCGGAGGACACGCCAGCGGAGGAGGCGACGCCGCCGGTGGAGACGCGCGCAACGTGCGCGGCGTGTGGCGCGACGGGACGGCTCAAGAAGTGCAGCTGCCGCACCGTGCGCTACTGCTCGGTCGCGTGCCAGCACCAGCACTGGCCGGAGCACAAGGAGGCGTGCCGCGCCGCGCGTGGCAGCGGCGGCGGTGCGTAGCGTTTCGTGGGGGAGGGATGTTTTTATAGAGAGTAAGGTTTGAAGCAAAATGTTTTGTGGCACAGGACATTTGGCTTGTGCTACACGCAACATTGCTTGTGCGGTGCCCGCGTGGGTCTCGTGCCCAAACACAAGCGTACACGAGATTTTGCCTGTGGCCCACGCCGTCCCGCCGACCCACTCCGGCGCGTCCATTCAAGCGTTGTGTGAGCACACAAAAAATGTGGAGAAAACTGGTGCCGCTGCGTGAAATTTGATGGTCGCGAGGCGGGGGCGCAACCCTCGAAGCTACTCAAAGCTACTACGAGCGCTGCTACTACAACGCGCCCCGACATTTCCACCGCGTCGCGCCGCCTGGCGGCTCGCGCACAAGCGAACATGGACTCGCACAGTGACGAGGAGCGCGAACCGGACGGCGTGCGCCTCGCGCGCGCGGTGCGCTCGGCTCGCCTGCGAGATATCGAGTCGATGCTGGACAGCGGCGTCGCTGTGGACACGCCGCTGCCGGGCGGCTTTACCGCCCTGCTGCTCGCCGCCAAGAAAGGCTACGACGAAGTGATGGCGCTGCTGCTGGACCGTGGCGCGGCAATCGACGCGAAGACGCCGGACGGCGCCACGGCGCTGCATCTCGCCGCTGAGCAATACTGGAATGTGCGCGCCGCGAGGCTGCTGCTGGAGCGCGGCGCGGCCATCAACGAGAAGACGAGCACGGGCGCCAGCGTATTGGAGTACGCGATCAAGGGCGACAATGACTACTGCGTCAAGGCACTTCTCGAGCGCGAGGCCACGATCGACACAAAAATCGAGCACAAGTTGCTCGTGTACGTGACAGCGGGCGACGACACGGCGACGCTGAAGCTGCTTCTGGAGCGCGGCGTTAATGTGGACGCAGCCGACGAGAAGACGGGCATGACGCCGCTGATGTACAACGTGAGCAGCGATCACTTGTTTCCTTTCGACAATTTCGATTACCCCGCCCGCCCCGACCTCCCCAAGCGCATCGAGATTATTCGGCTGCTGCTCGAGGCGGGCGCCAACCCGGACAAGTTCGACGGTAGCGGAGATCATGCCCTCATGTACGCCATCGACTCCTCCGACGTCGAGGGCGCGCGCGCGCTGATCGCCGGCGGTGCCAATGTGAACCAGTGCAGCTCAAGTGGCGACACGCCGCTGATGTACGCCATTTTGGAGATTCATCGCGACGACCGCGCCGGCTACAACCCCTCTCTCGATATGCTTCGCCTGCTCGTAAGCAATGGCGCCGACGTCAACCATGCGGTCGTTTCCAAGGAAAACACACCCTACTACGGTACCCTTGTGTCGCCTCTCTGGGTTGCCGTGTGGCTCAATTTCGTCATCGTGACGCGTGCGCTTCTCGAGGCGGGTGCCGATGCGAACTTTACAAGCGATGTCGACGGCAACACCGTGCTGATGATGGCTGCCGAAACAGGCCACAAGCGCTGCGTGGAGGCGCTTCTCGAATTCGGCGCCGACATCCACAAAACCAACAACGAGGGGCGCACGGCTCTGCAGCTGGCGACCACGGAGGCCGTCAAGGCGCTGCTGCGCCAGCACGGCGCGTAGGGGGCGGTACGCGTGTTATTTTGTAAGTCACTTAGCTGCTCTTTGTTGGAGACGATCGAAACAACGCAAAATGTTTTGTGGCACAGGACATTTGGCTTGTGCTACACGCAACATTGCTTGTGCGGTGCCCTCGTGGGTTTCACACGCAGCCGCGCCCCCACCCCTGTGCCGCGACGAGTGCACGACGTGTCATAGAGTCATCGCCCGCGCGTACAGCGAGGCGGCGGGTGGCGGAGGCAAGCGAGGCAGCGGGGCGTTTCGTTTGCCGAGCCGTTGGGTGCTATCCGTCCCGAGCGGCCGGCACCGCATACCGCGCTGCCCGCAACCATGGAGCAGCACGAGGGTTGATGGGTGCGTGTGCGTGGGTGCGTGTGTTAAAACGGTTTTCCGCGTCCGGCGCCACGCGCTACCGCTTACTGTTCGGCTGGCACGCACTCTAAGCGCGCCTTCTATCTCGCTTGATCGCCAAAAAATAGCAGGAATTTACAAATGAACAAGAATCCTTCAGAGCAATCAGCAACAAGCGCAAAAGAAATAGAAAACGATGAAAGAGAGCGGCGCTACGCCATGCGGCCGTAGGAGCGCTACGCCATGCCGCCGCCAGCGGCGCCACCGGCAGCCCCGCCATGCGCGATGAGGTAGTCGATGACGCTGCGGTCGCCAGTGCGGAGTGCATTGGCCTCCGCGTACGTGCGCGCGGAGCGGCCGCGGTCGTCGGTCAGATTCGGATCCGCACCGTGCTGCACCAGCCACTCGATCACGGCCATCTCCGCCTCCGACTCGACCGCGTAGATCAGCGCCGTTTTGCCGTTTATCGGGTTGGGCTTGTCGATGACCACGCCGTGCGCCTGCAGGAAATCCAGCGCGGGCACGAAGTTCACGAAGGACGCCATAATCAACGGCGTCATCCCCACGTGCTCCTGCTCGAGGATGGGCAGCGAGTCGTTGGGCAGCTCGTCCGTCACGGCGCCGACCTTGTTGACGTCGGCGCCGTGGGAGATAAGCAGCTGCGCGATGGCCAGGTTCCCGTTCGACATGGCCACCGTGAGCGCCGTGTGGCCGGAGCCGTCGGTGCCATCGACGTCGGCGCCACGGTCCAGAAGAAGGCGGACGACGTCGATGTGGCCGTAAAACGTAGCGACGACCAGGGGGATCAGTTCGCCGCTGATTCCGTCGTCCCACGACACGTTCGGATCCATGCCGCGATCGAGATGCCAGCGCACGCGCGGCACGATGCCGTTCTCGAGCGCCTGTATGAAGTGTCTTATGAATAAGAACCGCAGATCCGACATCTTTCACCGGTGGCGGTAAGGGGCGCTTGACGTTTGGGCCAGGTGGCCCAGCCAATAGTAGGATATGACAAATCTGCCACGCAAGGCTCGCTGGCACGCTGGCCGCTCAGTTTTTACAATTTTTGGTTATTTCCCGCACAATCAGCTGGAGGCGCTGGAGGAATGGGGGGCCTGTGCGTGTGTGGGATATAGAGGAGGCAGCAGGGGAGGCAGGGGGGTGTAGGGTGCTGCACGATCTTGCGCGAGCAGGCGTTTTTTGCTGTGGCACAGGACTTTTGGCTTGGTCACAGGACTTTTTGCTTGGTCACAGTACTTTTTGCTTGGTCACAGTACTTTTTGCTTGGTCACAGGACGGACAGATGGCCGTGTGTGGGCCGGCGGCTTTACGCCAGCGCGTCCCCCGGCGGCACGCACTCCTGCTTGTGCGCCGGCCAGTCCGCGCGCTGGCACTCGCGGCTGCAGTACCGAGCGCTCTTGCAGCACGCGCAGTACTCCAGGATGCATGTCATCCCTATAGTGCATTGGCGCGCGTGTCTGATTATTTCTTACACAAACTACAACCCGTCCCATGGGCAGGCATGGCTCGCAAGCGAACAAAAATAAGGTTTGATTTAGGTATGATTTAATCAGCACGGAACAATCATAGAGTCGTTATCAATAAGCTTGACCTTGTCGTAAACCGATCGGATGACATCGATATTCACACGCGGCGGTGCGCGAGCATCAATGGCAGGACCTGCATAGCTGCCGTCCTCCGAGATGTAATACATGAGCTTATATCCACACAGACGCATATTCTGAACGAACTCGATGTGCACCGGATTCGTGATCTTCATCTTCATCACCTGCACCGACTTGGGCGGCATCTTGGCGGTCGTTTGCTGACTGGGAAAAATAAGGATGGTGGTTTGTCATTTTTTGAATGTGCTCACATGCAGCGCCCACAAAATTAAAAAGCGTTTAGAGCGTGTAAATGGCCAAGGTCATCGAAATTGTCGTACTTGTGGTGGTGTATTTTACGTAATCGCTGCCATAGAGTGCCACCTCAAAACGCTGCAGGCGCGGCTCAATTGGATTGAGGATGTAAGTATACGGATCATCCATGATGCTCGCCGCCACCGCGGGGAACACGGTCGTGCCGGTGCTCGCGCGGGCGAAAATGCGCACATTATTATCATTCACTGGCAGGTATTTGGAGTAATTGTTTAGAGCAATCAGCAAATTCGACACTGGCGCATCCGATTGAATCGTGATATCGAGCGGACGAATTGCGACAACATTTGTGATGGGTTCCTGCAAACTGACGGTGAAATTGACATTTGTACCTCCCGCTTTCTTATCAGCGGACTGCAAAATGACGTTAAAAACCTTCATGCGCATATTTTGAACCTCCATGGCGATCTACCCACCAGGGACATTTTATTTGAGGGCATATTGGCCCAAAAAAATTGATGCAGTAGTCATTGAAATGCTGTGCAGTATCAATTAAGTCGTGCCAAAATCAAGAAGATATGCGTCGGTGCCGCGGCAACCCCTACGTCGAGCGCGCAGTCCAGGAGGCTCTCAAGAGCACTATGGATCATAAGCTCGGTAGCGTCGTCGTGCACGGTAACGAAATCATTTCGATGGGACACAATCATCACTGTGATTCCATGTCAAATCTGTGGTCGTTCCACGCGGAAGTCGCGGCACTGATGCAACTCAAGAAGCTCCCGAAGAGCCAGCTCAAGGAATGCGAAATGTATGTGGTTCGCATCGGCCCTCCCAGCAGCAAGTGCGCCGTGCGCATGTCCAAGCCTTGCAAGCATTGTGCCAAATTCATTGAGGACATGGGAATTCGAAAGGTTTTCTATACAACCAACGAGACTGAGGAGCTTGATTACGAGTACGATTACCCTCCATTCGCAGCCCGCGGCAACAGCCCGTGGCAGCGGCAGTGTCTTCGGCAGCGTCTTCGGCGTGACTCTATGGACATGGGCATGGATTGCTGAGACTGTTTCAAAATTGACGCACGATCTTAAAAAAATGACCCGGCGGCGGTATCTAATATTTTGTACGTCATGTAAACTACAGTGCGACAAATCGAAAATTATGGAGACCGCATCTCCAGCTATGTTTCTTTTTCCGCTGTCGAGCCAATCTGTAAAGAAGGCGGTTCGACGCCATGGGGTGAAGAGCGTGCAGCCAGAGGCCATTGTTCTCATTAAGCAAATTCTCGCGGAAGAGATGTTTCGGCTGGTGCACAAGAGCATCGAGCGTGTAGATAAGCGTGGACGCAAGCTCATCTATCTCGACGATTTCGTGGAGGCGCTGGGGGAGGACAAGGGATTCTCTGCTAACACGAGCATCACCATTCAAGATTGGATCTCGACGGGTCGTGGCATGGCAGCCACGCAGCGGAAGAAGGCAGCCAAGCGTGCCACTACGGCTGCAGGTGCTGCGGGCGCCGCAGCTGCCGGAGATACGGAGACCGCGACCGATACCGTGACGGTAACGGTAACGGCGATCGAGCGTGAGTCGGACACTATGAGCCATTTGATGGCTGAGCTTGGGAACCTCGTTCCCATGGACGAGGTTATGCAGGAGGAGCCCGTGAATCGGCGCAGCACGCTTCGTAAGAGGAAGAAGACTGATGTGTAACACGTGTGGCTCGCACAAGATGTGTTAATTGTTTTGTAATTTGGCGTGGATATAAGCAGATGCCTGTATAATTACATCAAGTGTGATGGATCTAGATCGAACTCCAGATTACCATCCGTATGGAGCCGAACTCATCGAGTCCGATACCCATGCACCACAACCTGCTCGTATCACCATTCCTCTAAAACCCCATCAGCGTGTGGGTCTTATGAAAGCCATACGCATGGAAACGGATGGTGCAATTTCGTATCACGTGGATAATCCAATCCGCTATATTCCCAGCGCGTACAAGCCCATTTTGCGAGGACGCTTCCAAGTAAGCACGAATATTGGCATCCTGGGGGACATCGTGGGCTATGGCAAGACGGCCATTGCGCTCTCGATCATAGCCTCTGTGGGTGTCCAGGACATCAAGCAAGATAACAAGCGGCTCATTGGGTGCTACGGGACGAAAAGCGGTTACTTTAACGCAGTCATGCCACTTGAAGACGATGGTGTGAATGCGGACGGAGGAGACCCCATCATTCCCACCACTCTTGTTGTGGTTCCCAAAGGACCTGTTTACATGCAATGGAAATTGATGATCGAATCACAGACGACCTTGAAAGCGATGTGCGTCGACAACATCCATACCATTCGCAACAAGCTACCGGGACCGGCATCAACGACTCAACAGCTATGCGACTTTTTCCGCGACTACGATTTGGTGCTTATCAAGACCACGACCCTGAAAACACTGATGGATTATTACGACGTACCTTACCGTGACAACCCGATCGTGGGTTGGGCGCGCATTATGGTAGACGAGTGCCACGACGAACTCATCCGGATACCCGTGTTCCGGTACAAGTTTTTGTGGCTTATTTCAAGTACGTACATTTTGCTTGAGCGCTTCTCAGGGTCTTACAGTCGTAATCTCTCGAATACAGTGCGCTCATGTTTGACAAGAGAAAAGATGCTGTACATGGTCGTCAAGAGTCAGGCCGATTTTGTGAAGCAATCATTCGACCTGCCACCCATGACGGAGCGTTATTACATGTGTAAGCTTTCTTACGCCATGGCAGCTATTCAACCGTTCATGCTGCCGCATGTGCAAGAGATGATGAACGCCAACGACTTCCGTGGCGTAGTGCGTGAGCTTGGAGGTAAAAATGAGACGGAGGCTGATTTGGTAGCTCTTTTGACGCGTGATTTGATCCGTGGTATTGACAATAAAGACAAAGAAATCGCCCTTGTGCAATCACTCGATATTCCTGACGATAGCAGAGCGACGCGTCTTAATACGCTCACGGAAGAAAAGAAGCGAATTCAGGCAAAATTGGATGGTCTGCGCGAGCGCGTGTCTCAGCTGGAAAATCAGACGTGTTCAATCTGTCTGGATGTGCTCGAGCAGCCGGTCATGGTGGGTTGCACACATGTGTTCTGTGGGACTTGCCTCATGAATTGCATCCGTATGCGGCGCGCAAACATACATGTGCCAGTTGTGTGCCCTACATGTCGTACACCCATCCAGACGGACAAGCTGGTCGCGATTGTGAAGGATCATGAGCAGGTTGCGGATTCTGAGCGCACGATGCACGATGATGACAGCGCGATGGACGGCATGGGGCGTTGGACAAAAGAACAGCTGCTCGTGCGCCTCATTAAGCGAAAACCAGGGGGGCGGTTCTTGGTCTTTTCGAAATTGGATGCATCTTTTTACAATGTGGGTGTGGAGCTCCGGAGTGCTGGAATTCCATATGCGCTAATGAAAGGACACACCAGTGAAATGATGAAGACACTGGGACAATTTAGGAACGGGGAAGTTCCCGTAATTCTATTGAATACACATTACGCTGGATCGGGCATCGACATTAGCTGTGCGACAGATGTTGTCATCCTGCACAGTATGGGGCTTGACAAGACCCAGGCGGTCGGGCGTGCACAGCGTGTCGGACGCACCGAGCCCTTGACGGTACACAACTTGTGCTTTGCTCACGAGATGGGAATGGGAGGGGACGTTGGAGGTGCGGGGGTGGGCGCAGGGGTGGGAGGTGCGGGGGTGGGAGGTGCGGGAGGTGCAGGGGTGGGGGTGCCCGTGCCGTAGTACTCGAGGACGGCAGGGTGTGTGCGGAAGGATCGGCTCCGAACGCGAGTAATCTTGACACTGTTCAGGTCTCTTGCCCGAGACAGCGCTGTATAAGCCTGGCCGTACTCGAAAATAGATGACCCTAGATCCAGCTCGACCGCATCCAGCGTCATGCCTTGAGCCTTATGAATGGTCAGGGCATACGCCAGCTTAAGCGGCATGAATTGCACAATAATGGATGGGTCGTCTTCGTTTGATAGGTTGCAGTGTTCGATTGGAAATGTTTTTCCTTCTTTTGTTGTGATGGCCACATGTGTGTCCGTTAGCCCACATACCACACCTCGTGTGCCGTTTACGATGCCCTCTGCTGCATTGACATTGAAGGTCACGACGACTTGTGCACCGACGGCCATTTGCAGGGTGTGTGGGATTGCGCACGATTTCGCCCATTTCTCCGCTCGTGGATTCGAATACTTCGTAAGATAGGTGTGGCATTCGGGTCTGGGGGTTGCCGACAGCAGGCGATCGAACTCCATTTGATTGACCTGATCCACCAGCGTATTCAGTGCGTACAGACGCGTAGGCTGAATCCACTCTGAGAACGTTGTATCCTTGCGTGCCTTGAGTACCTTTTTATCTTGCGGACTGCACTGACCCCACCGAACACGGTTGAGTAGATCCCGAAACTGCGGATCATTTTCCTGGCGGACGACCGTCGTAAGATCCACACGGAACGGGGCGAGCTCCGCCCACGAGGACGCCTGAAAGCAGAATTTGCCATTCACAGGAGGCAGCTGGCAGGGGTCACCGACAAAGATCATTTGAATTCCACCGAAGAGTTTCGAAATCGGGCGCTTCCTTAGGATGGAGAGGTATTCGCTGATTTTGTCGAGCAGCTCATCCGAGATCATGGAAATCTCGTCAATGATGAGCATATGCAATTTGCGGACTCGAATGCCCACATGCGTCTTCATATTCCTTGCGGCCAGGCTTTCTGCTGTTGCGTTCGCAAGACCAATGCCGAGGAAGGAATGCAATGTTCGACCACCAATGAGAAATGCCGCATTCCCCGTGGTCGCAGTGATGGCGCAATTGCGCGCATTTTTTGCCGCCCAATGCACGAGTTCTTTGATCAGGTAGGATTTTCCTGTTCCTGCGGGTCCAGATATAAACACCGACTGTCCGCGGATGGCCGCCTCAAAGGCAATTTGCTGATCGGGTGTGAAACCCATTTTCCGTTTTCACACAAAGCACGCCATACGTGGAAACAGTTACCTTCTCAATTTTTTAGGTAAAAATTGGGCTTGCTTGGCTTTAGGGTTTGGTGGGCGGGTGTGGTCTGCAAATAAATGCAGTTGACGAAAAAATTGAGCGCCCCAAATTATTGAAGCGATGCAGAGTGATGCGATGCTGGGCAAGCGTAGAAATGGATAAGAAATTGTGCGTGGCTTGGCTCGAAAACCCCTACATAAGTCCCGTCACCGGCTGCGCCATAAACCCGAAAACAAAATCAGAGCAAGTTCGAAAACTTGTGCGGAGCGTCAAGGGTTTTGGGCTGGGTCCCGTCGTGACGTACGAGCAACTAAAGCAAGAGAACGAATTCCTAAAATCTGAACTCGAGAGCTCGCAGCACACCATTTCCAAATTGCTGAAGCGCGTGCGGGATTTGGAAGAGGAGCTTGCCGCAGCTGCAGCGGTTTCAGAATTGTGTCCCCCGCCAATTCATTTCCCGAAAAATTGATTCGGTGGCGAAATTGTAGAATTAAAAAGTTTCAAGATCGAAAAGCGACCTTTATCCAGCCAGTGCACGTGATTTTCGTAAAATGGCGACGGCGACGAAGGACTGCCAGATCTGCTGCACGCCGTTCAACAAGAAGACGCGGCGCACGGTCACGTGTGCTGGCTGCGACTTTGTGAGCTGCATGGTGTGCGTTCGGCAGTTCCTTCAGAGCCAGGATGACCCCCAGTGCATGAGGTGCAGGAAACGGTGGGATCGCGAGTATCTTCTTACAATTCTGCCGAAAACCGTCGTTGACGGTGAGATGCGCAAGCATCGCGAAAATGTGCTGTTTGAGCGCGAAAAAGCACTGCTGCCAGGTACCATGCCGATCGCCAACGCGTACCAGCACGCGTCGCACCTGCGCGCGATGAACAGCGAGCTCGCGATGCGCATCAGCGAGCTTCAGAAGGAGTGCAAAGCCTTGGAAAGAAACGTTGCCGATAACACGGAGTACATCAACCAGGTGGATGCAGCCATCAAGAACGGCACTGCCCCTCCTGTGTATGGTGATCGTATGGCTACTATGCACACGCAGACGCGCGTTATCAGCATTATTCGCGGCTGCCCTTCCGACGGGTGCCGTGGTTTCATCGATCGATCAAATTATAAGTGTGGCGTTTGCGACGTGAAACTTTGCAAGCAGTGCCACGAAGTGATTGGTGGTGGCAAGGCTGGGGATGCCGATGGCGCCGAGGAGGTCGCTGAGGGCGCCGAGGAGGGCGCTGAGGGCCACGTGTGCAAACCCGAAAACATCGAAAGCGCTCGCCTGATTGCCAACAGCACCAAGCCGTGCCCGACGTGCTCGGTGCCGATTTTCAAGGTGGATGGCTGCGATCAGATGTGGTGCACGCAGTGCCGGACGGCGTTCAGCTGGAGGACGGGCGCCATCGAAAAGCATGTGCACAACCCGCATTATTACGAGTGGATGCGCTCGCAGGCGCAGAACGGCGAGATCCCGCGCGAGCCCGGCGACATGCCGTGTGGCAATCGGATCCGGTACTCTGACCTGCTCTCATGGTTCCGGGTGGGGGGCATGATCACCGCTCAGCGTAACATCCTTGAGCGCGAACACCAAGTCATGGGTACTGCAATCATCGATTTTCACATGCTCCTCACCCATTGTGCGAACGTTGAAGTGCCGCGACTCCGTGTGCCCAACGAAATCGCGCAGAACGCTAAGCTGCGTGTTCAGTACATGCTCAACGAAATGGACGAGGCAAACTTTAAGCGGCTGGTGTGTCTCAAGGAAAAGAAAACCGAAAAACAGCGTCATATTTTCCAGATCATGGAGACCTTCGTGGCAGCGGCCAACGACATCTTCCGCAACTTTATCCGTGGACCTGCTTCTTCGGAAACTGCAACGGAGCTCCTCAAGCAACTGCAGAATCTGCGCGAATACACAAACAACAACTTCAACCGGGTCGCAGGGATCTACAACTGCACTGTGCCACGACTTGGTACCGTTGAGGTCTCGCGTGTTTAGACGTGGCTTGACGTAGGTTATAAGCACGGGGTGGGACTGGGAACAGGGGTATTTTATGCATTTGTCATGTAAAAGACTTCTTCACAACTCTGTGCGTGGTTACTGGGTTCATGTGTTTTTACATCGCAAAAGAGCAGTTGTATTCTGGATGGTGCACGAATCGCACGTGGAAATTCGGTGGGTCTTGGCGCTCTGGGAAGAGGGTCTTTACGTACGCCGCAAATGTCGGCACAATTTTGGGAAACTGTCGGTGGTACGCATAAATGCGCAGATCCAGGGCAGCGACTTGAGAAGCATTCAGGATGCTTTGCATATCACGTGCAATGTCGTCAACCGTTGCTGGAAGATAAACATGCAAACAGTGCATTATTTCTTTTTTCGTGACCATGTACGTAATTTCATTATTGAGCTTCACATACACCTCAAATGGCGTTTCCTGCTGCGACAGAAACGTCTGCAGAGCGCGGATGGCATTTGTGGGCGCGTCCATGGAGTTGAATTTATGGCATGGGTGAGAGGATCCCTTGATCTCAGAAATAGTGTAATATGGTCATCAATTTTCGGGAAAAGCTTGTAACGAGGTTTTGTAGGACTTTGTGCCAGACGTGCAGAAAAATTGATGGGACGCGTAATTGGACTTGATGTGACACGAGCAAACATGGATCTCTCTACCGAGGTCAACGCGATTTTCATTGAGCTTGCGGAGAAGGTTCAAGCAGCAAAGGATACCGATGCCGCGTGCCGTGCAGTGCTTGAGGCAAAGGCGAGGGTGATGGCGATCTGCGAAGGGCTGCAGCAAGCCTCGTGTGATATGATGCAGAGTTTCGCGGGTGTGCCGATCTTCCTATCCCAGGAGGATGAGTTCAAGTGTATGTGCTAGGTGTCATTTTCTATCCATCTAACGCCATCAAACGGTCGCCACCGGGGGCCGTTTTGTGGCTCACAGTGTCTTAAGCAATTGAAGATAGAATTCAAGTATGCGAACAATTAGAGTACCCCCATGAAGTACATGGAATTGCCAATTTTGAATCATTTGTACATTCGGCTGGATTTGGATGCGAGACAACCCATCCCATTGGCGCTTTGTCCTAGAGAAGAAATCGTCCATCCAGACAAAATCATGCGGCTTGTAACGCATGCGAGAAACATCCAGTGGGAGTCGAACGGCCAATGGGAGTGGTGCTCTGTAGAATGGACGGATGCGATCTATTTCTCGGAGCTCGCGTCGTGCTATTTTTACGTGATGGGTCGCCCTGGATTGCGGGAAATGATTCAGTGCATGTCCATGATTCAAACGGCTCAAGACTTTGACGCATGGTTCCAACGGTACGCTAAAACGTACGTCATGGTATCGAGTCCTGTTTTTGAAAACAAGGATCGTCGTCATGTCTTCTTCAGTCCAAAGTATCTCGGTCGTGCAATTCACGCGCCTGGCGCGGGTGCAGAAGGCACCGGAGCAAGCTTTGAAGAGCTTGAATACATGATTGACTTCAAGGGTTTCACCGTCGCGTCCGGGATGATTCTCACTCTGGCCATGAATCGCCAGGGTGCATGGAAAGAGTCCATGATACTGCCTGGCATACGAACGTTTGTTCAACAACTTCAAGCCGCACACGTCGATGACGAAGATGTATCGGCGCTGCTCATCCCCGATTGGGATGTCCGCTGGAACGACTTCTACCATGAGCATGTGATGCAAATTTGTGACGTACCCAGTATTTATGCAATGACGGGAAACGGTGCCAGTGCCGAAATCCAGGAGCTCTTATCCATTGTTTTCAATCATCCGGATTGCTTCATTCAGCATATTCATGCCAGCGTGTTTTATTATGTAACGCCAAAGGCACTCGGTTTTCCTAAAATCACGTGGCGCCACTGGTATCAAGGGCTGTTGGTGCGTCCTGAAATTGAGTTGGATGATGAAAGCGAGCGCTCCTCCATCGAAACCCGCCCCGATGTGGCAGGGTATCTCTTGAATCTTGTTAGCAATCACGGGCTATGGAAGTCTTGGGTACGCTCGAGTTATCAATTTGTCACCATCAACGACATTTTTGAGGTAGCAGATCATCCAGACCGAGCGCTCACTGAAATCATGACGTTTCTCTTCCATTTCTACCAAGATCCTTATCAGAATGGATTCGGCTCGCGCGCCATTCGGCGTAGGCGATTGCGGCACATATGGAATCTGGTACTTGAAAAGTATCCGGATGTGAGTTTCAGCTGGTTCTACCGGAAATACTGTATGCGGACGATTGCGAGCTCAAAGGCGTATCTACCGGTTGTGCCGGTTGGATTCCTTAAAGACTTTCTGACCCGGCTCAGGCATCGGAAAGGCTTCTTTAATGCCTTTGAAATAACTTTCATAACCGAACGAGCATCCGCTGAGCTATTGCGATCCATTTTTCAAGAGAACATTGTGATAGAGGACTCGGCTGTGATTGCGTCTGCGGCACGCGTGAAAAACAAAGTCTCGTGTTATGATGTTTGGAAAGTTCTTGCACAGTTTCGGCTAGAGTTTGCGGTGATCGTCGAGCAATGGATCAAACCGAGAATTGCGCACAATATGTTGGCGCTCAAGCACGCCTGCCCTCCCAGTGTGTACCACGCGGTCGCGGCACACATGAATCGGCCGGAAAATCGATGGAAATGGATGTAAGAAGCGGCGGTCGGGATGGGAGAAACTTTGAAAAGTTTAGTGTGCCGGACAGGTTGGCGTCCCTCGGGGTGAAGGCTCCCGGCGGCGGTCGGGATGGGAGAAACTTTGAAAAGTTCAGGCTTCCGGTCGGTTGGCGTCCCTCGGGGTGAAGGCTCCCGGCGGCGGTCGAGATGGGAGAAACTTTGAAAAGTTTAGTGTG
>Ga0255175_1000059_pt1 | contig 79977 bp, 71 predicted proteins | sample Atl_Atl_RepC_8d_FD_183628 | JGI IMG/M metagenome (GOLD analysis project Ga0255175, IMG submission 183628) | Freshwater microbial communities from Altamaha River, Georgia, United States - Atl_Atl_RepC_8d | ecosystem: Environmental > Aquatic > Freshwater > River | place: USA: Georgia | collected...
GATCTTATGCGACGGGACGTAGTCCATGACCAGCATCGCCGGCGTACTGTGCTCGGGGTACGGACGCGGAATGATGACGTCCATGCCGTCCAGCAGGTCGCGGAAGCGCTCCATATGCTTGAGTTCGCGCTCGTAGTCGAGTTCGCCTTTGAGGAAGGTCTCGTATTGCCGCAAAATCCGGTCAATTTCGATGGCTCGAGGGAACCGCAGCTTCAAGAACACATCATTGATGGCCTTCAGTGTCTCGAGGTCCTCTTTGATGCGCTTGCTCACCCCTGGCTTGAGGACCTTGATGGCGACGGACGTTCCATCCAGGAGCTCGCCGACATGGACTTGGCCAATCGATGCGGACGCCAGCGGTGTTTCATCCACGAAACGGAACACCTCAGAGGCCGGTCGCTTGAGCTCACACTCGATGACATCTTTCACGAGCTCGCCGTCTACAAAATCAATCGCGTCCTGCAGCTTGACGAGCTCGGCACTGAGCTCTTTCCCGATGATGTCCGAGCGCGTCGACATGAATTGCCCCATTTTGATGAACGCAGGGCCGAGCTTGATCATCTCTTCGCGCATCCATATGCCGATGTCGCGATCGGTTTGCTGCTTCATGATGAAGCGCGCTTGAGTGCCGAGCGCAAATTTCCAAATGGCAAACGGTGAGTTCTTTGGAATGTTTGGTGACTTGAGAGATTCGCAGGATGGTTTTATTTTAGCGGCGCTCCTTTGCCGATTCAGCGGAGCGCCTTTTGAATTCAAATTCATCTTAAACGTGTCACACAAAACAAATTTAAGACACACTTTATACTAAGAGTGGCGTAGTATCTTTAAACCTTTGAAAGTTTCAAATGGACGAATCTTGTCGACGTGATAGTAATCAATGGTATGTCCATACGAACAAAAATAATCAATTGTCAGGGTTAGGATTCGGGTCAATTGTCATCTAGCTCTACAGTTATGCGATCAAACTTGAATTTTCCAAAGGCTACGTTATGACGTGTAACCTCTGTTGTTAGGCATTTTCCATCTACAATCATAAATGAAGAGAGCATCGTGCATGCGTAGGCATGGATAAAATCGTGTACCATTTCTCTGTATTCACTCGGAATGGATGTAAGGCTCTTTGCGTAATCCCATGATCGTTCAATAATTAGACCGTTTGTTTTTAACTTGGCTTTGATCACAACATCTGGCAAAAATACGGATGACTCGGGTTTTACAATTTCTTTTGTTTTTTGAAATGTATCAAGGAACTTAAAAACTAGTTTGCGTACTTCGTCAAACTCTTGTAGGAGTGGCACTTGCGTTTGCAAGTCAGGAATGGTCATAATATCTTTTGCTAAGTCGTTCATGACCTCTGTGAGGTTTTTGTAATGATTTGACATTTTATAAAAAAAAATTTGTTATCCCTTTAAATACCTTTAACCTTTTAATTTTCCGATGTCAAATGCAGTTTGCAAGGAAAGCTGTTGGAGAAGTCCTTTATGCCTGAAATCCAAAACACGAACTAGTTAAGAAACAGGTATATTCCATATAGATATGGAGGATACTCAAGAATGCCCTTCTTGTAAGAAACATATCAAAATTTGTCATAGACATCCGAAATATATTTGTCGCGAGTGTTTACAAACGTATCCTTTCTTAAACGAGAAAGGACAGGAGGTTATCTTTAGTAATATTGACTGGACCGGTGGATTCGTAAGTAGAGTAAAAGGTTCGGATATATGTGAAGCAGATCATATATGTTTCATTAACGGAATCAAATGCTGGGCGGATGAATTTCGTTTTGGTGGTATAGTTATTGAAGCAATTGATTAACACAAGAAAAGAACATTTTCCAATCGGAAAATTAAAATATTGAATGCTGTTAATTCCAGCACATGATTCCGCTCTACGCCTTTCGAAGTGACTCATGGAGTGACGACACGTATGATGCAGATGACGCACAGGACTTTGACATTGACTACATTTTTCTTGATCGACGGGCGCACACATCCATCATCGCATGCCCGCGCATGCCGCATTGCATTGTTATGGAGGTGGGCAACGCCGAACTTTCGAACGACCGCATGCGCACCCTCATATCCTATGAAGAAGGTGTGCGTATTTTGCAGACCTATCTTGCATACCATGAGCGGCAGATGCGTCATCCCGAGTCATGCGCGCGCATGTATGCGGGGCATGAGTTTCACCCATTGGTCATGCAAACGATTCATGCATGGACGCACGCGGCTTAAGGCGCACATTGAAATTAATATCTAACCAATCATCAAGAACCCGATTCCCAAATCATGCCGCTCGCTGCGATCACCCGTGCATCTGCCTCATCTTACTTTGACACTGTTCGTAAGAACCTGGCTGAAAAACGCCGCGTCCTTGAACAGTCTCGATCGATGCAGGTTCGCAAACTCCACACGGATGTGAAGAGAATCATCAACCGCGAGCGCGAGGCCTCGAAAGAGCTGCTTGAGGAACTCATTCCAGTGCGTGTGACATGGAAGCCGGAAGCGCTGCGTGCGATCGAAGAATTCATTCCGTTCAAGATTGAATGGGAAGGTTGCCCCACGCCGCCCGCGCCTGTCTCGCCGAGCGAGATTCAAATCATCGATGAACGTGCGCCGTCCTCAGAGAACTAATAACCTGATGACAAATCTGAATACAGCTTGAGGATTGTTTTTATAACTGGATGTCGCTCGACATCCTTGTGTGTGAACTCTACAATTCCAATGTCGCTATGTTGGTTGTGCTGCGCAGACGCCGCAGACGCCGTGCCTGGCTGCGTTTCCGACGCCTCCACATCCACAATGACCGGAGCACCAACTGGTGCAGGCGCAGAAGCAGGAGCAGGCGTGCGCGGCGCAATGCGTTGCAAGAGGTCGGACAAACCATTGCGCTCGTAACCGCGATCATGCTGGCGGATGTCACCGGTCACGATCATCTTGCTGCCCTCGCCAATGCGCGTTAGGAGCATGAGCATTTGGTTGGGCGTCATGTTTTGGCTCTCGTCTGCAATGATCCATGCGTTTTCGAACGTGCGACCGCGCATGTACGCCAGTGGGCAGATCTCCAGGATTTGCTGTTTGAGCATATGCTGCACTTTTTGAGGCGAATAGTATTGATAGAACACGTCAAACACAGGCTTGAGCCATGGCTCCATCTTCTCTTCGAGTGTGCCCGGCAAAAACCCGTGCTGCTCCTCGACGCTTACCGCTGGGCGCGTCAAAATGAGCTTGCCGACAGCGCCTTGTTGCAGGTTGCGAATACCGACGTGGCATGCAATCATGGTCTTCCCCGTGCCGGCAGGTCCATAGGCAATCACAATGCTCGGCTTGGGAGCCTCCAAGAGCTTGAAGTAAGCCTCTTGTTTGGCATTACGGGGCTTGATGGCGACTTCGCGATAGTCTTTAGCAAACATGTTTGTCGAAGCATAAGAGGAGCCATAGTGATCCTGCTCTTCATAGAGGTAGATGGAGGACGACGGGGACTGACCGAACAAATCATCGTCCGAATCGTAGTCGCGCGCGCGGCGATGATGCTTGTTCTTCCCCTTCATCCCTACTATTTGACCTGAAAAAAGACGGCGCTCACCTCCATGTGGTACGCGAGTGCGCACGGGCGCAGATGCACGACGCTTTGGAGCTGCCACTGGAAGCCGTGCGATTCGAGCCTGCATCCTACCTAACTACGTCCTGTGTCGTCCTGCTTTTTCGGTATAAAATAAAACGTACTTGGATAAATAGCATGCTGCCTCCGCGTATCATCGGGCTTCTGGGGCGGTCGCGCGTGGGAAAAGACACGGTTGCGCAATTGATAACGCACGAGTATATGCGATTGGGCTATTCTTACAGCACCGTGCGGCTTGCGGCGCCCATCAAGGAGGCCGCCAAGGCGCTTTTCGGGTTCTCCGATGCCCAGATCGAAGGGAACCTGAAGGAGTCCCCGGATGCATCCTGGGGGGTGACGCCGCGTTCCGTATTCCAGAAAATTACGGCGGTTACCATGGCCGAGATGGGAACGGATTTCTTCACGCGGCTTTTGTACCGCAAATACGATAGCGGCGAGCTCGGGGAGTTTATTATTATTCCAGACGTGCGCTTCGAGCATGATCTGACCGAGATTCGCCGCCGTGGCGGCGTCGTCGTCAAAGTAACCCGCGATGCTCCCGAGGTTCCCATGCATGCGTGTGAAGACAACATCCAAGCGCTTGAGGGGGACGTGTCCATAAAAAATAATCGCTCGATGGAAGACTTGGCGAATGTGGTGCGTCTTGTCGTCAAGCACAACGCTTTCAGTCAAAGCGCACTTGACAAGTGCGCGTAGGTGACGCGGTTATCAGAGGTTTTGCTTTGGACGGCTTTTGGGTCTTGGAGCCGCCCGCAGGGGCTACTGCCTTCATTGTTTTTGTAACGGCAGCTTTCGTGGCTTTTGTTGCTTTGGTGGCCGTGGCAGCTTTCTTAGAGCTTGATGCATCCGTCGGGTTTGCTGCTGCGGCGGCTTTGGACTGGTGCATGGACATGTGGCCTTCGATCTGCGGGAGGTACTGGTGGATGTAATCAATCACATGATTCTGGAGTGCCCATCGGAAGAAATTGAGCTGCCCAACAGTGGTCTCGATGACACGAGCCGCACTCGTTTGCTCGTCGGATTTGGCGCGAGGTGAGGTAGCACCATGGCTTGTCGGTTTGGCATCGAGCGCAAACGTGATGCGCTCGTGGCGACGGAAAGGGTCAAAGTGCATCTTGGTGTAGCTCTTGAGCTGTGCACGGTATTCGTAATACAGATGGATCTTCTTGTAGTGCGCCAATGTCGCGGCATTGTTCGGCATTTGCTCGACGATGGTGTTCTTGGACTCATCGATCCAGTACAAGATGTTCATCGCTTTGGCATAATGCGTGATGAACCAATCAATGACGCGCAAGGAAATGCTGTATTGGCCGCTCACAATCTTGTACAAGATGTCACGATGTCGTGCATGTTTTTGGAAATAATTCGTCAATGATTTGAGAAGGAGTTCTTCGCTACTCGCGAATGACATTGAAAAATGAAAGCCCGATTCCTTTAAGTGTCAAGTGGCGCGTTTAGAAATCACCACCGACTTCTAGCGGCTTGCGCAGAACGTCCGGCGAAATGGTCGAGATGTTCCAGGGGCTCACCGGCACTTGCGGGTTCGGTGGCTCCGAGCGCAGTTGCAGGTTGGCATTGCGCATGCTGCTGCCTTGGGTGTTGACACCCACGTGGTAGCCAGCGGTTAGGAAGTTTTGGTCGCGCACATCGCCTTGGCCGGCCGGGTTCATCTGAGCCCAGCGGCTGTTGGCGGCGTCCTTGGGCAGCAGGTCGTCGGCGGTCAGACGATCGCGCGGGAAGCACGAAGGCGAGGGCACGGCCGGGGCAGTGGCGCCACTGACCTCGTTGAAGACCTCGTTGCCTTGCGGATCCGAGGCGCCATAGCTGCCGAGGCCGGTGGCGGCGGCATCCGGGCGAGGGTTGGAGAGTTCGGCGACCGACTTGGCCGTCGGCACTTCTTGTTGAATGATGTCACCGTAGAACTTCTCAATGTTGGCGATCTTCGCCTTGCGGTTGTAGGTCAGGAACACAAATCCTAGGAGGATGACCAGCAATAGTACAGTCACGACCACGTAGGTATTTTTCGAGGCAAGCTTCATTGAGATTCTATATTCTATCTCAGATAAAATATTTCGTGTGCGGCGCATGTCTCGCCCCGAGTCTATTCCATGATCAATTGACCGGATTTGACGCCTAAGATTTTCTGACCCAGTTTTTCCAGGTTGTCGTTCCAGAGTTTGTCCGGACGTGGTTGATCCTTGGCGATCTCGTAAAGCTCGTGCATCTGTCGGTTGAGCGTCTCGAGGTATTTGTATTTTTGCATAAGTGCGGTCATCTTGTCAGTTACAGTCCTAGACGCCTGCTGCAATTCCAGCGACCACTGCGACTCAATCTCGAGGCGATCCACGTCTTCGACACTGTCGTCCTCGGAATCGTCTTGAATGTGGATTTCTTCGATGTACCAGATCACGCTGAACGACGTCGTGCTTACGCGAATCGCAGACGGAACGATCACGACGCTGGCATCGCTCGCAAGCGCTGCTTCAAAGGCGTCTTCTTGCGAACAGGTTCTACCTCCCGTATAGTACTTGCAGGGGCGCGAGTCCGAGAGGCGCGCAAGGATGCGCCCATGCGCGTCAAACGAGTCTGTAAAGAACTCGCGGATTTTGTCGGCCGTGAGGGCATTTTGAAACCAGTGCTTGTTGTGCTTGATCATGAGCTCCAACGCCTGACGGTCACAGTCGAGCACGTAATCGCGCCCGATGTTGTTCGTAGGAATCCAGACGCGGACTTTGTCGCTCGCGTTTGCGTCGCCGCTGCCGCCGCCGTTCCCCACCGGCGAAAGTTTCGTGTCCATCAACCGGATCCGGGGGAGGCTCTGCGTTTCTTTATCGAACAACCGCACGATGTAGCCGTTGGCGCGTTTGATCGGCTTTACCGGCTGTAAGCGCATGTCTAAACATCGCCCAGGGATTTCTAACGTATAATGTAACGCGCATGGAGAAAAATAATGGCTTCTTCGACTTCGTGATGGATTTCGTCAAAGAGGAGATTCGAAAGCCCGAGATCAAAGATGACATCCTCAAGCCGCTGCTGAAATGGGTCTTGTGGAATTTAATGCCGTATATGTTCTTGTTCTTGGGACTGAACTTTTTCTTTACGATCCTGGCAGTGCTGTTGGTGAGCGTGATGGTACGGAATAGGACTGCATGAACATTTCGTCAACATATTTTTTCAAGAGTCGTGCTATGTTGTCATGCAATTGCTGAAAGTAAGTAGACAACAAAACTATTATGACCATTATTGTTTCCACAAAACATTCTGCAACCTACCGTTTTGACACGTATTCGGTCTCCAACATTCAATTGTTGAATTGTGGATGACGCCACATTAATCCATACATTCGTAGTTGCTATATCTTTCCATGGCTGCATACCATTCACCATGACTTCATTCTTTTCTAATTTCAGTGCCCCTGCAGATGCTGTATTATCCAAAAGTCCATTCCATGATATGTAATAATATCCTTTGACAGAGGCTGTAAATACTCCTGTGCCGGTGTTCAAACAAGATCCAATATTTAAATATACCTGATTCCATATCACAACGGCATCAACAGCAACTCTAAAGTCACCATCACCGTATTTACACCAAGCACTAACATATATATTGTTCGGTGTAGAAATATATCCATTTACATGCAAAGCGCAACTGGGAGCCGTCGTTCCTATTCCTACATTTCCTCGTATATATGCGTTGCCAGAACCACCTTCAATTGCAAACAGATTCGTCCAGTTCGTAGATTTGAATGCGATTTCTTCTGTGTTTATCACGTGAACTCCCAGTCCTTGACGACCAAATGCTCCGCGAGTACTTGGGTATGGTCCCATCCCCATTTGCCCAGAGCCACCCCAACTTATCGAATATATTGCTTCTGGATACGTTGTTTCATTACTACCCAAGCGAAGTGTACCATTTGCGAGACCGGACGCACTGAAGGGAACATGTATGCGTGCCAATGGACTCGACGTGCCGATACCCACATTCCCCCCATTCGCCACCCGCATTGCTAATACACCCCCGTCGTCATAAAAATCTGCAATGGGATGTGCCCCCAACTGTGTCACGCTGAGCGCAGGGCCGACGCCATCGTTCGAAATAACCATATTACTTGCATACGCCGTCTTGAGTATGCCGCTGCTGAGCTCTCCGTTTTCGTGGCGGAACATAAAGGGTCCATCGGACGCCCTTTCAAGGACAGTACCGCCCATCTTGACATAAGTGTCCATGGTGGCGTCCTGCTGTGTGACCTACCTATATCCAAATTCCACAATTTATCTTGCGTTGAAGAGCGCGACAAAGCCTCTGCACACAGGCGCTCGGTAGCCTGGTGCTGCATGGTAATCCGGGCGAACAATAACACGATCGCCATTCTTTTCGTACGTCGGCGGCATCACGGCAACGGATGGCTTGATAATTTCATCAGGCTCGCTCTTGACGTTTTTCAGGACACGGGCGATCTCACGTTTGCACGCTTTCGCTTTCTGCTCAGACGCAAACTTGAACTCGGCCTCCGTGAAGCCATCGCATACGCACCTGGCCGACGTACCATTATGTTTGCGTACGATCGGAAAGATGCTCTCTGTGAATAGGGAGCGATTGTTTGCATAGACTCCCGGTAACGTAACCACGATCCATCGCGTGGACATCCTTTGTTGTACATGAATCAAAAATAATTTCGGACGAAATGCCAAGAGGGCTCATGCAAATCGAATTGCTAATAGGTTCTATTCTTATAGGCATTGTCGTTGGACTCGTAGGAATTGGGGGTGGTATTTTGCTATTTCCTATGCTAGTGTACTTGGGTTATACGGTGCCACAAGCGGTTGCGATCTCATTATTCCTCAACGCCATCCCAAACACATTACCAGGTCTGTACCTGTATTACAAGAAAGGACACTTCAAGGTACGTCCTAGTATTGTGGTCGCGATAGGAACCGTAGTTGGAAGTACAATCGGATCATTCATTGGTTCCCGCGAATACATGGACAGAAAAACGATATTCAGACTTTATACGCTAGTCATATTTGTCCTTTCGATTTACATGTTCTATTTCTATTGTTTATAGGCGCCCTATCAGAGAGATCTAAAATCCGATGTCAACAGCTCGATGTTATGTGCGCCGTTTGTAAGGTTCCCTTGCATCATTTGCTGGTAGTTGCGGCTTACGTAATTTGACACGGCGTCTCTAACGATTCTGTACATGTACACCATGACGAACTGTGTGTAAAACACCGCAATCTCCTTTGTAACGTCATAGTACGCGTAGATTCGGTTCATGACAGACTTGTACAAAGGTGACAGGTCGGCTTCGTTCTGATCCCCCAACTCTTCTAGCCCATCAATCATCATCCTCTTCAGATACGATCTATAGCGTCCCTCGTCGTATTTTCGCTTGAAATTTTGCCATACCTTTTGCAGCGTTTCTTCCGTTCGTGGAACGTCTGTAGGTTTCACCAACTTTGAAACAGCCTGTGCACGCGATGCTTCACGCGCAAGTGCCATCCGGCGATTCAGTGCGGTTGCGATGTTTTGCTTAAGGGAGTCCGATGGCTCCACGAGTCGATATTTCGTCATGTGTTGCCGATTCTTTTTATTGTAATTGTCCATAGCATCAAACAGCAATTCTCGGGCAATCGCCGTATCGAAGAAGTCTTTTGGTCGCGTAGGGCCGTCTGGGCGCACTGCGCGCTGGTAATCTTCGCGCAAGCCCTTGGTCAGCATACCTAATTTGGCCGCCGTGCGTGGATCACGGTTGGCGCTCTCATGGATAACAGCGGCCAAGACGTCGCGTATTTTATCCCTTGACGCCGCGGCTTTTTCTGGCTCTGGCACGAGCGTCGCCTGTTTTGCCTTGAATTTGGCAAACGCTTTTTCCAGCTCTTGGAACTTGGGGCCATCGCGCGTAATGCGTGCGCCGGTCTTGGGATTCACGAGCGCAGAAGCATCTTCTGACTGCCGAATCGCCTCCCAATCCCGCATGTGGATGGGCGTATATTGCGACGCTCGCTTCGGGGCCATGTTTTTTGCGCTGCTTACATAATGCGTACAATTATTTACAAATATTTTAGGTGGCCGATTTTGGGGCTGCTTCAGCCCCTATTTAAAGCGCCTAATTGCTTGTTATATCCCTATGACTATTCCAAACTTTTCACTCACCACGACCTTACAAGGTCTTGAATCGACAATGCCATGGAAGGTTCGTGTGCAAGCGTGCGAGGATCTGGTGGGTGCGGCGGCGGCGCCGCATGCCGAAACCGCAGCCCATATCGATCTGCCCACGATCCTCCCAGCCCTCGTGCCGCTGCTCTGCGATGCCAAGCTCGCGGTGCAGGAAGCGGCGTTCAAAGCCGTGCGTGCGCTGTGTAACACAATCGGAAATCGCGATATTGAAGCTTTGATTCCCAAACTGATTGAAGCGATGGCGGATCCAGCAAAGGTAGAGGATACCATCCATCAATTGGCGGCCACCACATTTGTTCAGCAAATTACGGCAGACACCCTCTGTGTCCTGGTGCCCTTACTGCAACGCGCATTGGTTTTGCGCTCGAAGGCGGTGCAGCGCAAAGCCTGCATCATCATCGAGAACATGGTTCGTTTGGTGGATGATCCGAGCGATGTTACCTATTTCTTGCCGCCGCTCGTGCCGCTGGTGCAAAACGTGGAGCATCTTGCGGCGAGTCCAGAAGTGCGGGAGGTCGCCGCGCGGTCGTTGGCCACGCTCGAACGCATTGTCAATATGGCGCGTACACGAGCTAGCGCGGCACGTGCGGAAGACGTTGAGGAGGGCGAGGATTTGTGCAATTGCGAATTTTCCCTGGCGTACGGCGCCAAAATCCTCCTCAAGAAGGCGCGCCTCCACATGAAGCGCGGCAAGGTATACGGTCTGTGCGGCCCCAACGGTGTTGGCAAATCGACGCTGCTGCGCGCCATTGCCAACGGCCAAGTCGATGGCTTCCCACCGCCGTCGGAATTGAAGACCGTGTACGTGGAGCACGATATCGACGGTGACCTATCGGATTGCAGTGTATTGGATTATGCGGCCGCAGCGGTGGCAGACGCTACAGACGCTGCAGACGCTGCAGACACGGCTGCCGCTAGTGCCCTCCTGACCGCGCACGGCTTCTCCGACGCCATGTTGCGTGCCGCCGTCGGATCGCTCTCAGGAGGCTGGAAGATGAAGCTTGCCCTCACGCGCGCCATGCTGCAGAAGCCGGATATTCTCATGCTGGATGAGCCTACCAACCACTTGGATGTGACGAATGTTGCCTGGCTCGAAGATTACCTACAACCCACGCGCCTCAATGGCGTCTCTTGCATCATCGTATCGCACGATTCTGGTTTCTTAGATCACGTATGCACGCACATCATTCATTATACAGATTTCAAGTTGCACGTGTATCGGGGCAACCTATCCGCATTCGTCGCACAGCACCCCGAAGCTCGCAGCTATTACGAGCTCGATGCATCACCTGTGCATTTTACATTCCCAGAGCCGGGATTCCTCGAAGGCGTAAAAACAAAAGATCGCGCTATCCTTCGCATCACAGATGCCAGCTTTGCATACCCTAGCGCACCCGATCGCATGATCTTTAACAATGTCTCGCTCAATTGCTCGCTGAATTCACGTGTAGCCGTCCGTGGACCCAATGGCGCCGGCAAATCTACGCTGATCAAATTGTTGGTGGGCGAGCTCGAGCCAATGACGGGCTCTGTGTGGCGCCACCCCAATCTGCGGATTGCCTACATGGCACAGCATGCCTTTCACCACCTTGAAAAACACCTGGACAAGACGCCGTTCCAGTACATGCAATGGCGCTATGCGACCGGAGAGGATCGCGAAAAGGAGGACATGGCGGTGCGACAGCTGACGCCCGAGGAACGCGCGCGCATTGAAAGCAAGTTTGTTGTGAATGGCGAGAAGCGTGTGATCGAAGCCATTGTTAATCGCCGCAAGCTCAGAAAAGACTATGAGTATGAAGTGAAATGGCAGAACCTGACGGAGGACAAGAACACGTGGTTCGCGCGCGCTGACCTCGAGGAGATGGGCTTTTCTAAATGGGTGATGGAAATGGATCAGCGCGAAGCCGCGCGCCTCGGCATGATCGCTCGTGCGTTAACATCTGCAAACGTCGCTGCGGCGTTTGCGGACATGGGGCTAGATCCCGAAATTGCATTGCATAGCCACATTGCTGGCCTATCCGGTGGCCAGAAAGTCAAGGTCGTTTTGACGGCGGCCATGTGGCTCAACCCGCATATTCTCATATTGGACGAGCCAACCAATTATCTAGATCGCGATTCGCTTGGAGCGCTCGCGGGAGCGATCCGTGCCTTTGGAGGCGGCGTGCTCATCATTACCCATCACAATGAGTTCTCGGACGCCCTCTGCAACCAGACGTGGTCGCTCAGTCAAGGTCGGCTGGAAGCTACGGGTGGAAACGACGCTGATACGAAAGAGAAGGTGAATGCGCAGGCGACCGCTCTCACGGAAATGGTGGATGCCTTTGGAAATACCATTCAGATCAAAGCGCCGGCAAGCCAGACGCTGTCGAACAAAGAACGCAAAAAGAAGGAGAAAGAGCGTCGCGCACGCCGAGCGCGTGGCGAAGAAGTCAGCAGCAGTGATGACGACGCCTAGCGACGCGTAGATCTAAATCGCCCGATCAAATTCGCGCCGTTGGTAGTTCATCAGCGGCAGATCCTTTCGAACACGGTCAATGATCGCTTGGACGTCGTACCCCTCCTTGCAGGAGTACACGTCGAGTGCAAAGCGATTGCTCTCTGGCCATGTGTGTATAGATATGTGAGATTCGCTCAGAAGATAGAGCGCCGTCAAGCCGTATGGTTTGAAGGAGTGATGCGAAATGCTCAAGACGGTCAATTGGCATTCTTGAGCAATGTCTTGTAACATTCTGAGAATGAGGTACAAATCATTGAGCGGACTCCCTACGGGGTCGCCATCATACTCGATGACGCCTTCAATCAGTGTCGCCTTCCCGAGGTGCATTTGCGCTTACGATTGGGTGTTCCCTATTGCCTAAATACAAAAATTAGCGCACATATTTTTCCTTTTTACCGCATGCCATGCAACTTGGCCATGCTTTGCATCCGTGCGATGTGCGCAGGATTGTTGGGACTCACGCTCCAAGCCATGCAATGCGTCTGAAGCAGACGGAGCGCGCGTTCGAATTTCTCTTTTCGTCGGTCTCGAAACCGCACCCAGCTCCGCCAGATTTGAAGCACGGCATGGCGTTTCTCGGCGCGACGGGTCACATTCACAATAATCATGTCTGGGAAGATGTCATTGCCGTCCTCCAGAAGAACCCTTGTCAACCAATAGGTGCCAAAGCTGTATTCATACAGAAGTCGCTGGATACGTCCAAGATACACGTGCTCCTCACCGGTGTCCGCTTGGATCTCTCGAATGCGCACGACATCGCCGATGGCGAGCCGCATTCCGCCGTGAAATACCGAGTTTCTTTCTCATGCGACCGGTGCCAATCATACCATCGGGGAATAGGCTGGAGCTGGGTGGATCAGTTTTTGGAAGGCTCTCGATGATTTTCATGCATCTTCATCCACACAGAGTGTGTCAAAAATACTGCCGAATCTTCAAAAAATGACCCGCTCTGGTTGTGTGTCTCCTGGCATTAGTACAAACCGCGATGGACAAGTACGCTATCAAAAATCCGGAGTATGTGTGCAAAGCGTATTGCCTCGATGGCCGGCCATGCACGGCCTGGCACAAGTTGTGCGTTGCCGAGCCCGATCCCTCAGCGCCACCAGCACCGCAGCCCACTATAGCCGAGCCCGCTTACACCATTGCGTGTGACCTGTCTATGCTGCCGGAATGCATGCGGGAGGAAGCCGAAGAGCTCATGTGGATGTCGCAGCCTCCTGAGCCGGAGATTCCTAAGATCGCCACGAACTACTGCACGCATCACCAAGAGGAGTCCATTCGGAAACGAGGCTACAAGATTCATTATGTGAAGACGCGTATGGAGAATGCGCTGCGGAAATTCGGCGATCTACAGCATATGGGGACGCGCTACACCATCCTGCGTTCGATTCAAGATAAACCTATGATGCTCGTGCTAAAGAAGCGCAAGTGGATGATCCGCCGCATGGAGTGGTTTACGCGCGCGAAGGCCAAGGACGACGATCTGCTTGATACGCTGATCTATGCGCCCCGGAAGACCTGCGATGTCATGAAAATCTCGCGGTATGCATTCATCTTCCTTCGACCGGACGCCAAGCGTCTCGATGGAACCTGTTACAAGACCATGCGCAAGTCGGCGCTGAAGCCGTCGGACCTGTACCTGTGGGATCCGCATTCGATGTACTTTTCGCAGGAGCCGAAGCTCGTCCTGGCCGAGACCACGCCAATCCAGTGCGCCGCCATAAATAAGACGCCGTGCAAATAAACCGAAAGCGAAACAAACAAATAAAATGTAAGATTAGAATAGAAAAGAATGGTGCCTGATTTTGTTGGTGGAGGCAAAAAGAAGACGAGTAAGAAACCCAGCAGCGCAAAGCCGAGCAAGAAGCCCAGCACGCGCCCGCGCAGATACCGTGGAGGTGAAATTCCAGAGGAGTGCAAAGACTTCATAAAGGCGGATGACGCCCCTGCTGCCGCCCCCGCCGCCGCTGCCGATACCGCTGCCGCCGCCCCCGGCGGCCCCGCCGAGACCGCTGCCGTCACCCCCGGCGGCCCCACCCCCCCCACCGTCGGCGGCCCCGCCCCCGGCGCCGGCGGCGGCAAGGCTCGCCGGTCCCGTGCCAAGAAAGGTGGTGCCGATGTTGCCGGTCTGGTCACGGCTGCTGCCCTCCTACTCGGTAAGGCGGCGATCGAGAGACAACTGAAGCAAAAGGGCTCGAAGAAGGCTCAACGTGGTGGTCAGCTACCCATCCTCGGCAGCGCTTCCGTTCCGGCGCTCTTGGAAGAAGTGCCGGCTGCACCCGCCCCAGTTGCCCCAGCCGACGCCGTTCCCCAAACGGGTGGCAAGAAGAGTCGTCGCAGCCAAAAGGGTGGAAACATGTGCGGCGCTGGCCTAGAAGCACTGGTACCGGCCATGGCAAGCATGGCTGGAGGCAAAAAGAAGAAATCTTCGAAGAAGCAACGTGGAGGCGAATATGAGGGCTATGAAGACGCCGCGCAAGCCGAATCCACTGTTCCTGCCGTGGCCGCCGCTCCCGCTGAACCTGCCGCGCCAGATGCCCAAATGGGTGGCAAGAAGAAGTCTACCAAGAGCCGCAAGCAACGCGGTGGCGAATTCACCGGTATTGACAGCGGTGCGGATTTCGCCGCATACGGCGGTGCATTGTCGCGCATTGCAAGTGCCCTGCGCCGTGCTCGCTACTAAGCACGACACACCGTTGAGCACTGGGCTTCCGTCGCATGATTCAGTCGTGCACTGATTTCGCGACCCTCGAACTCTTTATACAAACGTTGAACCCATTCTCTATATTTTGTCCGTGAGACGAGCACGCTTTCGTCCATCGCAAATTTCTGCATGTATTCGCGCAAGTGAACCTTTGCTTCTTGCATGCAGTTCGGCAATACATCGGGGAACAAACGCCAAAATTCTTGAGATGCCTTGACATAGCTATCGGTCAGCGCCTGTTTTCCCGGATGTGCCTCGACCACACTCAATAAGAACTTCCATACATCAAGCTCGCGAAAATCACAGCGCTCGTTGACTGCATGAGTTTGCCATTTTTCGCGAACTTCTTTGAACGTTAGCTCACTTGACTTGCCGAGGCCGGCATTTACACGCTCATGCAGCTCATACATCCATCGCCCAAAACGCGTGACGGAGCGAGGAAACGATATTTCGCGCATGTGTGCCACAAAGTGTTCCCGGCATGCTGGGCACGGCAAAACCTCTCGCAGCGTGGAAAGGAATGCCTTGGCATCTCGCATCGGCAAGTCCCTATTGAACGAGATCAAATGCAGGAGCGCCCATGCACTAGGACCCCATTTGACTGGGTTCACAGCACGCATCTGCACACGCTACCCGCGCTCTACTACTTATCGTGTCACAAAGTTTTCTTCCCTAGATTCAGATGGCCATGCCAAAAGCGCTCAAATCCCGATATCGGCTGGCACTCATAGCGTGTGCAGTTTTGGCCGTTCTGAGTATCACATTGCTCGCGGTTTTGTGGATGCGAAAAGATGCGCCCGCGCCCATGCCCCAGGCAGATGCCAGGTCTCAATGCGCTGTGCCAACATGTGCCGAGCCTCCTCGCCCCTCGCCACCGGCACGTTCCAAACAAGCGAACTGGGATTACAAGCCATCCGACAATCCGCGCTACGAACAAAATACGCAGATCCAGCAAATTGGCTTCTTGACTTCTGCGACTGCGCAGGCTGACCCCAGTGGAGCCAGCGAGCCGAAGATTTTACCGCTGTTCGGGTACTCTCTTCGTGAAAAACATTCGGATCGCTGGGTTTACTTTACGGCGACCGACCAACAACAGAGCATTCGTCTCCCAGTGGAGTCCGAAGGTCGTGATTGCATGAACGATGATATTGGTTGTCGCGAGGTGTTTACGGGTGACGAAATAAAAGTTCGTGCGCTCAATGACCAACCCTTTACGCTTACCCTGTACAAAAATCAATTTCCATAAGCGCTAGCGCCTACACGTATTGCATTCCATAGTACTTTTCGTTTGCCCATCGGTGCGATTCGGCCTCCGCCCGGGCAAAATCCGTCACGGAAGTCGGCTTTTGCTTCACGATGTACCATCCACGATCCATGGTGCGCTCGTGGCTTTCGAATGGACTCCGCTCAATTCGGTACAGCATGCCCTGATGCCGGATCACCACATACGGGTACACATCTTCCATTGTTATCTTACTCTGCCTTACTTTTCTCCGTGCGTCAAATTTTTAGATGCGAATTGCTCACCCACAAATAGCAAGTGCCCTAACCCAAAAACTGGATTTCCTGCGATCTGACGAATTCAAAGACGCCGTCCACTCAACCAACCAACTTTTCCAGCCGTCGCAAACCATGTCCGAAACCACGGCGGTTCAGACAGTCGAGCCGTTGTTGGCGGCATTGCGCGCGCATCCACATGCCGAAGTGTCCAGCGGCCTCATTGAGCACACGCACCTATTGCCATGGTTGCAGCATCAGACGCGGTTAAGAGGCTCGCGTCGCCTCGTTGCGGACATGGTGCAGCTGCCGCTCACTTCGACCGAGCACATCCGGATGCGCCAAGACTGGATTCGTCAACAACCGAACGTTGGGAAAACGCTTGCGGAGCTCGCGACGCACGAAGACGACGTGCTATGGGCGCTGAGGCTTCCCAATATCAAAGATACGTGGCCCATGCCAATGCTCTTTCCATGTTGGCCTGTCGTGCGTCTCATGAATCATGTGCCGTGGGTCATCGAGTTTTACCAAGTGTATCGCCTTTACCTGGCGCCGGCGATGAACTTGATTTACCCAGCTTCTGTCTTTTTCGGTCCATGGTGGTATTTGAATTACAAGCTCAAATGGAACCTGCCTCTCAAAACATATATGACATTCCTGACCAAGATCCTGCGCGAGCTGTTCCGCATTGATCGCGCCAACCTGCGCCAGTCTGTGTTGCGTGTGATCACCTTTACGGCGTATATCTTGATCTACATTTACACAATTGTGCAAAGCATCGATATTGCTGTCATGCTTCATCGTGTGCGCCGACAGCTGCAGGCCAAAATGGCATCCGTCCGAGATTTTGTGCAGAAAGCCGAAGGCGTCGTCGCTTCTTGCCCCAGCGCATTCTTTGAGCACTTTGGTGTCTGTACTAGCAGTTCGCGCCCAACGTTCGGGAACCACATGACAACCATGTACAAGCTATGGACGTCCGATGCACACCGCGCATACTTGACGGAGCTCTTGCAGAAGGCGTACGTGTTGGACGCCATTTCCATGGCGCGAGCATGGATTGAGACGAAGAAATGGTCGCTTGCGTCTTTGGATGCGAACCGACCACTGACCCTCCGACACATGAAGAACCCGGTTCTTGGCGCTGAACAGCGCAGCAATCCACTGCGTCTGTCAAAGAACCTGGTCATCACTGGTCCCAATGCGGCAGGGAAGACGACCTATGTGAAGTCCATTCTTTGCAACATTTTGTTGTCTCAGAGTTTTGGTGTCACATATGCATCGTCGTGCAGTACCCCAGTTTTCCACACTATTTCCAGTTTCATGCGGATCAACGACGAAGTCGGTCGCGAATCGCTCTTTGAAGCGGAGGTACATCGCTGTCTCGAAGCCATCCAAACACTTCAAAAGCGCCAAGACACCTGCGAGAACCCAGTGCCGCGACCGGCGATTGTGCTATTGGATGAGCCCATGCATTCCACGCCGCCGATCGAGGGCACGGCCAGTGCCATGGCGTTCATCAAGCAAATCGCTGAAATCCCGGGCGTTCGATCCATCACGACGACGCATTTCTTCCCAATTACATCCCTTGCAAAAGAGTTCCCCCAACACTTTGTGAATATAAGCTTTGAGGCTCGGGTTATCCGAGCGACTCACGCTACCGCACCCGATATTAGATTCTCATATCGCCTTCGAGCAGGCTCTTCGTTCCAATGCATCGCGCTGGATCTCCTGCGTCAAAAGGGATTTCCGCAACCGTTCATTTTAGATGCGATTAAATTCAAGAACAAAATTTGTCCGGAACATTCAAATGATTGACACCCAGATTCTGACCAGTATTCAAATTGCATGCATCGGTATCATCGTCGTGATTGGTTTGTTCCTGATTTGGCGCAGCCTGAACAAACTCCATGAAAAGGTGGAACGTCTTTCGTGCGAATGCGCGACCATGTGCTCAGGTGCCTCGCGCACCGGTGGCGCCACTGGTGCCAGTGAGAGCCCGCAAACAACCACGGCCGACGCCAAATGCTCGTTGTCGCGCCAATGCGCGGCCAAGGGAGACTACGACGAATATGAAGACGACGATTTTGAAGATGACGCGCTAATGAATGCTATCTTTGAAGGCGAAGATCCCATCAACGGTCAAACGACGTTTATGCTTTTCAGCCCATTCGGAGCCACAACGGCTGCCCAACCCGCTGCCCCAGCGGCGTCCCAAGGCGCGCGCGTTGAAATTGAAGAGGTACAAGACGCGGAGCCTGAGTCGGTACAACCGGCGCAGCCTTCGCCTACCCAAGCTCCGCAGGCTCCACCGGCTCCGCAATCACACGTGTCGGGAGGCGCTTCCGACGACTCGAAGAAATATAAACTCAAAAAACTAAATGTGGAAGCGCTGAAGGAGCAGCTGGAGGCAAAAGGCCTCCCTACGGATGGCACGAAAAACCAATTGATTGACCGTCTGCTAGCGGCATCGGACTAGGCACGCTCGCGCCCCATTTTTTTCTCACGTGAAAGCAGAGATCATAGAAATGTCGTCGACTTGCAAAACCTGCGAAGGACCCAACCCCACTCTAATGTGCCCGTCGCGCATGGCGGACGGCCGCGCTTTCACCGATTATCGCCCCCGCTGCACGGTCAATGCTGAACTCATGACGCGCTTGGGCTCGCAAGGCCAAGTGCAGAGCTCCTACGAGGCGCGCATGTACCTGCAAAAGAACGCGCAGCTCTTCATGCAAGAGGAGCGTGAAAAGGCCGTGGGTCGCCTGATTCCTTGCGCGCCCTGCAAGCGCCCCAACAGCGACCCGGGCACAATGCTGCCGGAGCGTTATGTGGTGCGCTGCGATGGTGTCAGCTGCACGCGCACTGAAGTCAACCCCACTGGCCTAGGTGACGGCCGCCAGTACTAAGTTAAGCGCTGACTACTTTGACTATTTCTTTTTGTAACTCTTTCTGTAGAGGAAGAAGATCATGAAACATTATTTCAGTAACAAACACGTCACATGCTCTGTGGAGTTGCAGGATAATCTCACGATCCTGATTACTGGAGCCGTTCATGAGCCCGGTAAATACGCGGACATGCAGCTGCTGGCTTCTGCACCGATCATGCAGATGACCAGTTACGCTGGTTCCGGCTTGCCGTACCCATGCGCGTCTTATGCCTTTGACAATACACCAAACCGTCACACTATCGCGCCCAACGGTCGCTTTAGCGTGCGTTTCTACTACCCAAATAGCTATTATCTCGAAGATGGCCGAACAAAAATAAACCCATCCTTGTTTGTGATTTTGCAGCCTTCCGCAGCAGAGCCGATTCATATCCGCTTTGAATTGCCTGATCCCCTGCCGTTGCGCACGCTCACGCATCGCCCGACGCGCACTGGACCCGAATTCTATGCCGCAAAAGAGGTCTTGCTCGGCGTTCAAAGCCAAGAAGCCAACCTGCGCCAACTCGTTGCCGTCAAAGAGCACTATGGTGTTGCATAGCCGATGCACGGGTTCTGTAAAATATCATTTCAACAAGTAGGAAGATGCACGCGCACGTGCAAGAGCGTCTGTATGACGTCATCATCCTCGGCGCTGGTCCGGCCGGCATGGCGCTTGCACAGGGTTGTCGTCGTTATGGCGCATCTGTGTTACTCATCGAAAGCGAGGAAACGCTTGGTGGTGTACACCGCGTAGATCGTCGGCATGGGATGTTTAGCGAGCACGGCCCACGAATCTATAACACGAACTATCGTACCGTAGAGCGATTCTTCGGGGATTTTCAAGAGTCGCTGAATACCATGTTTCGCCCGTACAATTTCGATCTAGGCGTTCAAAATGGCAGGACGTGGTGGGATTTTCCGTTTGCCGATAAAGTGGTGCTCGGAAGCGCTCTGTTACGCCATCTGTTGCTTCCATTTGGAACAGATCGCCAAATTTCTGTCGCCGAATTTGCGGAGCGCCACGGTCTGCACCCATCCACGCTCGATTATTTGGATCGCGTGTGTCGATTTTCCGACGGCGGCGACGCCACACGCTACACACTTTTTGAGCTCTTTGAGCTGGTAAATCAACACTCTTTTATTCAGACATTGGAGCCGTGTCTACCAAATGATGTAGCGATGATTCCGAAATGGGAAGCGCACCTTCGGCGCCTGGGCGTCGACATCTTGGTAGAAACCAAGGCCTTGCGCGTTCAAGACGAGGGCGACATGATAGTGGTGCACGTGAAGCACAAAACAAAGCAAAGCACCTTTCGTGGGCGTCGCGTTGTCATGGCCATGCCTCCGCCTGCTTGGTTTGAGATTCTCGCCGCCTCGCCTCAAACTCATGTCCAGCGTGCTTTTGGCGCACCCAAGGCAGTGCGCGAATGGATCCAGCGTTCACTTTACATGCCATACGGGAGCATGACATTCCTTTGGAATACGCCACAAACGCTGCCGCGGTTTCGCGGTTTTCCGCGCACCGATTGGGGAATTTTATTTGTGGTCATGTCCAGCGTCACAAAGTTCGACGAGACGCCCACGGTTGTAAGCTGCGCAATTACGGTATGGGATGTGCCATCATCGCACACCGGAAAACGGCCTGCAGATTACGCCTCTCTTGAGGAGTGTCGTTTGGAGGCCTTTCGACAATGGAAAGAAGCCATTGGCGCTCAAGACCTGCCAAAGCCAGATCACTTGATCGGCGATAACTTTTTGCACGAGACGGATACGGCCGATGATGCAGCGTTCTTTCGCGCTGCGGGCGTGTCGTACCTAGATGCACAAAGTCCCGTGGTGAACAGGCTCTACCAACTGGGCTGCCAAAATGGCCGACAAAAGTACAACTTTACCTCGATGGAGGCGGCAGTAAGCAATGCAGCCGCGCTGCTGCATACTTGGTTTCCGCAAGCGCGTCACGACTACCCGATCCACTCGCCGGTCACGCTCCGCCATATCCTCTACGGCAGCCTTATAGCGCTTACAGTGCTTGTGGTGCTGTGGATGTATTGGAGGCCGAAGCGAAACAATAAGCGTTTTGCAGGGTGGTTCTCCATATAGTAATGGAGGGTGGGTTGCGCAATCAACCCATATACTAGCTTCATTCTGTTCCATTCTGTTCCATTCAGGATGAAAACGGTATAAGTTCCACTAGCGTTCGGTCATGCATGAAGACTTATCGTACGTCGCCGGCATGTACGAATGCAGCTCCCCATCATCCCCGGCGAATGCCTCCCGTTGCATGCGTTTGCTGTATTTGAAGACGGCGCGTTTGATGCGCGTCTGATCTTCAGTATGCATCATAACTAGAAGCGTTTGCAGAGGTGCATCACCCCAACGATAGTAAAAGATCGACCCGTTCTTGTCAATGGCATCGACGGATGCCTTCACGGCAGGCTTTTCCCAGAAGCTTGTGCGCGTGATGAAGAAATTGTTATAGTACATGAGCGGCGACCATAGCGTTATACTCTTGTCAAACTTGGGCATTTGATCCGGCGCGTGCATGATGGACAGCAAGCATCGGAACGGATGCATTTGTACGGCGAGCATGTTCATTTCTTGGGCATTGAACATGGAGCCAAGGAGCTCTTTTTTGTTTGGATAGCGGTCTTCGAAGAATTGCTTCATGCCATAGCAACAGATACCACAATCACTGTGCAGCATGTTAGATGCATAATCCAGATTGTTTTTCTCAAACCATTCGAATAAGTCATAATTGAGAGGTTCTTCGATGATCGAGTCATCGTCCAGGCGCATGACATAGTCGTACCCTGCTGCGTACTTGGGGAAGTGTACGAGCCACCATCGGCACATCATGCGATACTTATCTGACCGCCAATAGGGCGTGCACTTAAGGGCGATGCAGTTCTCCATTTTGCGACGATCAATGTGGTCTGGCAGTTTGAAATCATCGGGATCCAGTGTGACAAAGGATACGAGCGATCGACAAGACTCGCGAACACTAAAGAGAATATCTTCCTGAGCCTTGAAGTCATAGTCCCCCTCGTGTAGAATGATCACCGGATGGCGATATTTGGCATTGAAATGCTTGAACAGAAAGTACAGCGAGGTCTTCAGATGTGTGCGCCGCACTTCCGTATTTTGTGTGAGGTAAAAGATCGCTGTCTTCATTGAGAAAAAGAATGCCTCATTACTTAAGTCACTTTGCTGGGATTTGCTAGGCTTTCGTGGGATTCGTGAGCTTTTCTGCGGTCGCGGTGGCCACGGCCATCTCTGTCCCTGGTACGCGAATGTGGAATTTCGAAAGGAGGTTCTGAAGGGCACTCGTGTCGGTCGTACTGGTGCTTGTGGTATCCGTGGTACCCGTAATACCCGTGGTGGAATTGCTTGTAGCTGCGCTCGTGCTACCGCCGGTCGTAGTGGTGCCTGTGGTGGTGCCGGTAGCGGAATTGCCTGTGGCGGCGCCCGTGGAAGCGGCGCCAGTGGCGCCTGTGGTGCTGCCCGCGTTGGTGCCTTCGCCGCCCGCGATGCGCTTCTTGAGGTTCAGAAGCATGCAAGACGCACTTTCTTCTCCCGTAACGGCAGGGTTTGTGAGGACACCATCCATGTTAATGTGCCATTTCGCCTTTGCGTTTTCCAACATGCTCTGCGGCGAGGGCAGCGAAGCTTTGCATTTGTCCAGCTCGCTACGCAGATCTTGCATTGCTTGCTCTTGAGTGGAGAGCTCATTCATTGCATCCTGTGTGGCAGCCTCGAATGCCGATAGAGCGGCGTCCAGGTTGCCGGCAAGGCCAGTGGATTGCACATAGAAGTATTCGCTCCACTTGTGCACTTCGTCTCGCGAGAGCGCCGATGTGAGAAGACTCATGTTCCACAGCGTCATGTCCAAGGTGCTGTCACTGTTGATATCCATAGGCGAGTTGCCGAGCTTGATGGCAGATGTGTTGCTGATGGTCGCCGAGAATTGCAGGTCGCCGACGTAGAAATAGGCCTTCGTGCCGCTTTCGAGCTTTTCGTACACAAGCGAATAGAGGGTCTTGTTGCCGTTGGACAACAAGGTCGAGCGCGGAACTTTCCATTGATAGACGCGGTTCACGTTACCAAGAATGAGTTCAACTTTGACCATGACACTGTCCTCTGGCGCAAACACAAGGCTTACATGATTCGGGTTTTCAGCGTACAGTTGGAAGACTGTGATGGGTTGGTTGTTTTCAAATGCAATCGAGTTCATCTTTCCGTAAAGCATGTACGTAAAAGAGGGCAATTCGTAGGAAGCTGCGCCGGCCAATTGCTCCGAGGGAGGACCCACCAATCGAATGCCTTTCAGAGGCAAACCTGTGTTCAAGACGCTCATGGAGGGCAGGACGCCGATCAGTGTAAAGCTTACATTTCGGTTGAATAGATCGTACCATTTGGTTTCACTTGCGCGGAAAGGCGCAAAGCTCGAGTCATACTTCGTTCCAGCACTAAAGGAAGTAAGGTAATACTTGATGGTTGTGGCTCCAGGAAGTTTGTCGAGGCTTTCGACGTACGGGCTCAAAAGAGTGTTGTCGGTGTTCGTGGCGGTGCCGTCCGCCGTCGTCGTGGTTGCGCCGGCGCCGGTGTCGGTGCCTTCAAACGTTTCAAGCGCCGTGCGTTGTGACACCACCTGCAACCAATACACCGTCACCGCGAATACCACCAAAATGATAATATAAGTGATCCACTTTGGCATCCTCTATGAATAACATCATAGAAAAAGAACGCACAAAAAACAATTTAAACGACGCGCGTGTTCTTTATGGAACATGTCTGCCTCGCCGATCTCATCAATTGCGTCTTCAAAATCGTCGGAAGTTTCAGACCTTGCAAGCCTTAACAGCGACAAGCGCGAGGCGATGGAGAACCTGGTGCTGGAAGAACCACTTTATTACATTCTCAATGGCCTACTTGAGACTCAATCTGGTAAGAACCTGGCATCATGCGTCGAAGATCTAACGGACGAGATCCGAGCGATCCGTGCCCTGCTCGAGGTCATTGCGCGTCGTCTTTCGTCCGCGCCTGCCGCGTCTGCCGCGCCCGCGCACTAGACGCCGGTTTTGCTTTCGTAAACCGTGCCGCTTTCTTTTTTGGTGTCGCATCTTGTTGTGCAATGATGTTGGCAATTGCTTCGGGGCAGTGTTTGTTGGTTGCGACCGCATTCCATAGGTCTTTGGGAAGACGGTAGTTGTTGACGCCCTTCTTGAGATACAGGCCATAGCGCCCCAGCTCCAGCGTGACGCCATCAACGCCCGATACCGGACGTGGGAGGGAAGTGATGAACTCGACATCTTTTGCGGTGAGCTCGTCGATGGTCTTCGATTTCCAATTCATGTAAGGAACAACAGAATAGAACGCGTTGTTTGTACTTTCGTACAGAGCAGGACCGAATCGCGTCTGAACAACCTTTATGTCCATGCCGTCGAATGCCTTGAGCACATTCTTCGGCCCACTTGAGCTACTGGATTCTTTCACGCCTTTCGCCTCTTTTGCCTTCGCCTTGATGACCGCCTGGGCTTGTTCGACTTGTGTATGGAAAGTCTTGTAAAACTCCTTCAGTACCGCATGCATTCTCTTGCGGCCAGCTGCAATAGCGTCGAGTTGGTCTTCCATATCCGCAGTAAACGGTATTTCGACGATAAGCGGGACGTGTTCTTTAAGGAACTCGCACACACGCTGACCGAGACTCGACGGCACCAGACGGTCGCTTTCAGTGCCGCCCACAATGATGTCCCGCACTTCTTCATCGACGTCGCCCCCAATGGTTGCATTCAGCTGCGTGACACGAACCGTGGATTGTGGATTCGTGCCTTTGTAAACATATCCTTTCTGAAAGAGCTTTTCGATGATCGTGGCGTAAGTGGATGGCCGACCGATGCCCTGTTTTTCGAGCGCCTTGACCAGGGTTGATTCTGTGTAATGCGACGGCGGCCGTTCGACATCCCCGTGCGCGGCACATTCAGCTAGTTGAACATGGCAGGATGCGTCTGCACACGACTTCCATGCATCCAGCTGATCTGGCGTGGCCTTCAGTTCGGGATTCAAGACTTCGAGGTAGCCTTTCTCCATGAGGATTTCCGTTGTCCCACAGAAGGCCTGATCCTTGATAACCTTGACATCTTTGGTAGAAATTGCGAAGCTCACAACCGCATACCGTGCTGGCTTCATTTGAGAAGCGACAGCGCGACGCCAGATCAAATCGTAGAGCTTTTTGTGCGAGGGCGTCAGGTCTGCCAGGTCTTTGCCGCGCACGTTCGCGTCCGTGGGGCGGATGGCCTCGTGTGCCTCCTGTGCATTCGCCACTTTTGAGGTGTATTGGCGTGGGTGCACTGTGTGTTCGCCAAACTGTTCACGTACATAGGCAAGCAGCATGTTTTGTGCTTCTTGAGACAGAGTAGTGCTGTCTGTGCGCATATAAGTGATATAGCCGGCCTCGTACAGCGCCTGAGCGAGTCGCATGGTACTTTTCAGGGGAATGCCGTGCTTCTTATAGGCCTCCTGCTGCATGGCCGATGTCGTGAGCGGCGGCGGCGGGTTCCGCACAGAGTCTTTGAAAGTGTATTCGATGCTCCACTTTGCAGACGTGCTCTTTGCGAGTGCTCGCAGTAGGGTGCGTGCGGCTTTTTCATCTTCCATGATGACTTTTGCTTGCTTTTCATGGAGTACGCCAACGAGCTGCCCGGCGCCACCTGCGGTGCCTTCGAACGTGCCTTCAATTGTCCAGTACGGCTTTGCTACATGCGCCTCGATTTCCAGGGCGCGGTCGTGGCACATGCACAACGCGGCGCTCTGCACGCGACCGGCGCTAAGCGCTTGTGTTGCGAATCGACGCCACAGAAGCGGCGAGGCTTCATAGCCGACGACGCGATCCATAATGCGCCGTGTCTCCTGTGCATCTACCAGTTGCTCGTCGATGTCTCGCGGGTGCAGCACGGCGTCCTTGATAGCGCTCTTCGTGATTTCGTTGAAAGCGACGCGAACGATTTTCTTGTGTGGCTCCACCAGTGACTTGAGGTGATGGGCGATGGCCTCACCCTCACGGTCGGGGTCGGAGGCAAGGTAGACGGCATTGGCTTTGGCGGCGGCGCTCTTGATTTTCTTGATCAGGTCGCGCTTCTTTTCAAGGGGCGTATAGGTCATTTTCCATGTGTTGAAATCAATTCCCATTTGCTTCGACGGCAAGTCCATCACGTGCCCGAGGGAGGCCATCACTTCCCATTTCCCGCTCTTCTCCAATTCTGGAATGGTATTCAGGTATTTTTGAATGGTTTTCGCCTTGGAAGCCGATTCGACGATCAGAAGGTTGACAGCCATCCCTATTCTGGATTCTGAACAAAATAAATGGTTGCTGCCAGCCGATCAAATTTCCAGATGCATGCTGACTTTGGGCATGATGCGCCGCAAAGACATCTGTTGGACGCTGGGCCGGGCTTGGTCTTGGAAAATGCGGTCAATGAGTTGCTCGCCTGTGAGACCCTGGTACTCTAGGATTTTGGTGCGGATATCTGTGAGGCGCAGGGGTTGGCGCACTTGGCGCACCACGGCACAAATACGACCATGCTGGGTGTTGAGGTTGTCGTAGCCGTATTTGACCATGAACGTCTGGATGTTTGAGGCGAGGGCGCGCTGATGCACACGGCGCTCGCGCACGGCCACGGCTAATTTGCGCACTTGATCGTCAAGCTTTAGCCATTCACTGACTTGCGCTTTGAAGGCTTCCAGCTCTTCCGCGGTGGGCTGCGCATGCACGCTGCGGACGAGCGGCTCCGATGCGTCACTGATGTCGCTCATGAATTACCCTAACTATTCTACTGGTTAATTGTTTAAATTTATATCTTAAAGACGCAAAAATTGATTTGAATAAAAGGCTACTCTGAAAACATCCATTCATAATGGACACCCTTGCGTACCAACCCGATTGTAAAAATATTATCATTTTTGATAAATCAGGTAAACCTATCGGATATTGTGTCACAGAGAAGGAAGCGGATGCTCTGTGCGAAAAACATCCAGAATATCAATGGGATTTCTGTTCAAAGAAATACAAAAATATCAACCTCCCTTTGCTGACTATAAATGACTAAGTAAGACTAAGTAAAACGTAGACTGGTGTCACACGGTGATGTCTTGGCTGGTTACTTTGCGTGCTTTTTTGTACGCGTTCGCGTTCTCGTGCTTGCTCCACCCTCTGCCTTCGTTGCCTGCTTCTTTACTATGTGAACTTTATAAGCGCTAAGGAAGTCTTTAAACGCAGCCCACAGTTCCAAAAAGTCATCACATGTATCAGGGTTCATCGTGTTGAAGACGTACATGTATTGATCGAACTTGTTCCCCGCGTTTGCGTCCATGTGCAAAGAGAGTACTGCGAAGACATTAGTGACTGTGTTATCGAGATAGAGGATATCCTCGCCAAAGAAAGTGAACTCTGTCTCTCCCATACCTGGAGAGTGCATTGACAAGGGGTCATTCTGTGGCCCTACCTTCAATTTAAACATGAGGGATGCGTTTGATATTTTTGCGAACTGCTTGGCGAAGTGCATCATCGCGCGAGTTTGACCCATTGCGAGCGCCGGCGCGCCAGCCATTTGCGACCGCGACGGTGACGGCGGCGGCGTCTTCATAACGCTCATTTGCCGCGGGTGTCTAGGTAGCAGCTGTGACGCTGCATTTTGTGCACCAATTGCCCGTTGATACGCAACAGTCGCATTGAAAACGTCCTTCAACGGCTTCATCAGAGTTTCTACGTCCATAACGTATTTGCCCTTGAAGATCGTAGAAAGATCGCGAATGGGAAACGCTTCATATTTAGTATAAGATCGTATCGTGTCCTCAATCTGCTCTCGCGATAGGGGGGCGCCTTTCGGATCAATATGTACGAAATTCACGGGTAAGCCCAAAGCAGGATCGTGATGAACCATCCATGACGTGATGTCATCTTTGATTGTGATTTCCACCGATACAGTACGTGCAATATCTTGCAATTCAAAGATGCAGTTCACTAGATGAACCAATAGGCGCTCTGTTTTCGATAGCCGTACAGTACTGCTGTGATACTTGGATGTTTCGCTGAAACTCTTCTTGTCCCACAAAGGTAGGAAGCTGCTGACCTTATGGATTAGATCTGGGTTCAGCTTGTCCATTCCGTAAGAATAATGCTCTATTATGGGTTGTCATAATATATTTTAGGCAGATTGGGCACCTAACACCGGCCTGGCCTTCTTTCTTTGATGATTGATATTACTTCTTCGTGCTTGCTCCACCCTCTGACTTAGTTGCCCGCTTCGTTACGATGTGAATTTTATAAGCGCTAAGGAAGTCTTTGAACGCAGCCCATAGTTCCAAAAAGTCATCACATGTATCAGGGTTCATCGTGCGGAAGATGTACATGTATCGATCGAACTTGTTCCCCGCGTTTGCGTCCATGTACCTATTGAGCACTGCGAAGACATGCCTGACCGTGTTCTCGAGAAAGAGCATATCCTCGCCAAAGAAAGTGAACTTTGTTTCTCCTCTACTTGGAGAGTGCAATGACAATGGGTCATTCTGTGGCCCTACCTTCAATTTAAAGCTGAAGTGTGCGTTTGATATTTTTGCGAACTCCTCGGCGAAGTGTCTCGCCGCACGCTTTTGATCCATTGCGAGCGCCGGCGCGCCAGCTATTTGCGGCCGCGATGGTGACGGTCGCGGGGTCTTCATAACGCTCATTTGCCGCGGGTGTCTAGGTAGCAGCTTTGACGCTGCATTTTGTGCACCGATTGCACGTTGATACGCAACGGTCGCATTAAAAACGTCCTTCAACGGCTTCGTCAGAGTTTCTACGTCCGTAACGTAAATGCCCTCCAAGATCGTAGAAAGATCGCGAATGGGAAACGCTTCATATTTAGTATAAGATCGTATCGTGTCCTCAATCTGCTCTCGCGATAGGGGTGCGCCTTTCGGATCAATATGTACGAAATTCACGGGTAAGCCCAACGCAGGATCGCGGTAATTCTTCATGGAAGGTTCATGTTTGTCATATTTGATGGTGATTTCCACCGATACAGTACGTGCAATGTCCTGCAACTCCAAGATGCACTTCACTAGATGAACGAACAGGCGCTCTTCTTTCGATAGCCGTACAGTAGCGATGTGATACTTGGATGTTTCGCTGAAACTTTTCTTATCCCACGGGGGTAGGAAGCTGCTGACCTTACGGATTAGATCTGGGTTCAGCTTGTCCATTCCGTATCCTTACTATATCTTCTATTTTTATTTACGAACTGGTGGCGCTCGCGCACTTCTTCGTGGTGCGCTTTTCTTGATTTGTGCCACCAACACGTGGGATTTGGGAAATTCTATGTTTTAAGGCCTCTCTCAAAGGCTCGCGCGTTAACGGGTTCACCCAGTTTGATTGCTGATAGAGCATTTCCTCTAGTGTATCCGTTTCGAAGCACGTACCTTTCGATATTGCTCTTCCAATCAACTTGTCTTCGTCTGTCGACAAGACATAGATTTTCATCAGATCTTCTAACGACATCTCTTCGAACAGATTCATCGAGACTGGATCCATGTCTTCGTTATAGCATAGTTCTCGAATTTTGGATAGTAAGAAATCACGATCGTAAGTTGGGACCTTTCTTGTCTGTTTGATGCCCTCTTGTCGTCTTTTCGCGGCGTTTAGAAGCTTCACGATGTCCTTATGCTTTTTGCTTTTTGCAAGAGCAATTGGCTTCTTGTCTCTGTACCCCAGAAGGTCAATTTGGGCACCGTGTCGTATCAAAAGATCCGCTTTCTCGTAGGATCCATTCATCGCAGCAATATGCAACGGTGACCATCCTACGTTGTCCGCGATGTTCGGATCCGCTCCATTATTCAATAACAATTGTGTCATTTTTGCAGATCCATGTCTCACATTCAACAGAAGGGGTGTTTCGCCATGGACATCCTTTGCATTTACATTCGCACCATGATCGATTAATACTTGAATGATAGCATCCAGGCCTTGACGATGCGCTGCGGTGGTTTGTAGAGCTTCGTGGAGTGGAGTCACAAGATACCCATCTGTTGCCCTGTTCACATCTGCTCCGTGCGCCAACAACATGCGCGCAATATCAACCGTTTTCACATCGTGCAGAGGCGTTCTCCCTGATCTGTTGCCTGAGTTTGGATCAGCCCCATGTTGAAGTAAAAGTGCAACTATCTCGGCGGTTCCCTTAAATGCGGCAATCTGCAATGATGTTACTCTGGCGTCAAAACCACCCATGTCCCATAATTTGACCTCAACATTGGCGCCATGCTCTAATAACAGTCTAACGCATTCGGTCTGCTGATTCGAAACAGCAATCGCAAGTAGCGGTTCATTATACGTACCGCCGTTTTGATTCGGGTTCTCACCGCGCTCCAATAAGTTCCTAACAACATCTGCTTGACCATTCACAATTGCTGTGTATAAGGCGCTCATATCAGTTACCTTACGTGAACAAAAAATACCCAGTGCTATCTATGTATGAGCCATTATTTCTTTGTGCTACGCGAGGCTTTGCTGCGCGAGGCGGTGTTGTTCTTCTTTACAGCTTGACCCCCACCTGAGGTTGCCATGCATGGGCACATGCCGCCACGTTGAGCCTTAGGCGCTTTCTTCTGCGATGTGGCGCCGCGGCTGCCTCGTTTTCCTCCGCCATTCATAACGGCGGAAACATAGTTCGTGACTTCTCCAGAGCTACGCCCGCCCGTATAAATGTTGTATTTGTCATTGTGGCGCAACAATAAGGTTGGGAACCCTTCAACGAGCTCGCGGATCTCTTTCGCCGCAGACGGCAATTGGTCATCATTGATTTCATAGGTATCAAAACCGATTTTTGGTGCTTCCATCTTGATCTTCTGCCATTCGGGCTTGAACATTTGGCAGTGTGGGCACCAGTCGGCAAACACCAAAATCAGCATAACGGGCTTCTTTGAAGACTTTGACATGGTTGCGGTTGCTCTCTTACATAATACGGCGCAAAATTAAAAATCCGAGAGATAAATAGAGGACTCATGACTTCCAGTTGCTACGACGCCGCGAGCCACGCTTCATGTGATGCTATGAGTGAGCTCGCAGTGCAGGAATGGCGCGCCGATCATCAGCGCATGTCGCGATTATTTGACGACGAAGGTTGCCGTCGCTTTCAGAGTCTTGCGGATCGCGATCTAGAGTCACGTATTCAAAAAGGTTTCGGCCTTTCAAAGAATGCGTGCTTCACAAAAACCAACCAATTCAATGCAGGACCCTGGGAGAAGCAGGTCATGGATGTACAACTTCCGACGTTCTATGACAAATGGACTCGCGCGCGCAATAACGGCAAGCAGACGTGCGGCCCCCCGACGGAAGTATGCCTCCAGGGACCGCCGATCGACGCATGCATCTGGGGACATCATGGTGTTGAGAAATGCGGCGCCGGTTGCGAGCCACTGACGTGCACGTTCCAAACAACGGCGCCACAAGACCGTTTCCCATGCCCGAAACAATGCGGTCCTCATCCTTTGCCATGCCCCAACCCGATCGGATACCGTAATCGCATACGCTTGGATTAGAGGAAATGCGCTCCACCTATTTCTCTCATTTCTTTGTAGATCATGTTGCCAATGATCCCTGTTTTGGTGAGCTCCGTCATCCTGCTTTGGAGTCTGCACCCGATTGCGCAAAAATATGTCATGCACTCGATTGCGTCGGATGAATTCGTCGTTGTGACCGGTTTGGTGTACTTTGCATGTGTTGTGTTGTATGTGATTGGCACACGCATGCGTCTTGGCGACGTATTTGCGAAACTGAGTCTCATCGATCGTTTGCTCATCCTCTTCGTGGGATCTCTATCGTATTTTGCTTCGTCCCTCCTCTATAGCAAACTGATGCAGTTGCGCGACAGCCATTGGGTCGTTGCCATAACGTACGCCACGCCCGTGCTCCTCACGACCATGTTTGCCATTCTATTTCTGAGAGAGCAGCCATCTCCCAAAACGATTGCCGGTATTCTCCTCATGAGTAGTGGTGTCTTACTTCTTACAATTTAAGGCGTGCAACGCAAGATAGCAAAAAGAAATGTCAAAACCCCAAGTCACCGCCATGGATCTATGCGAAGCCATGACGGATCGTCTAAAGCATTACCCGTATCTTACGGCAAAAAATCTGGCGCGCACGTTCCATATCCCCAAAAAAGTCGTCGTCTTTGTCATCAACACTTTTGCAGACGACGTTGAAACATTTAGTCGCACCCCGGCGTCGAAGGACAAGCGCCCGGCGTTCCGGATGGTGGCGACACGACCGGCGGATCGCATCGCGTAAGGAAGGGTGTTTCCATACCCGGCGATCCGGCGGGGTCTCCAAAGGGGGATGGGATCGGATGCGGGTGTGGGCGAGGACGCCGACGGGCGCTCCGATGGATGCTGTGAATCGAACTGTGGATGAACCGATCGGGCATATCGTCATTATTCTGTAGGTCATCCTCAAGGAAGCTCGACGTCTTATTTTTTACAAGGTCTTTGAATGCCTGAATCATCGGCTTGGTGGACTTGTTGAGGTGGAAGAACTGGTAGGTGTTCACATTGCATGCATCTTCGCTCAGAAGATTGGTGAGTGCTTCTTTGGTCTCTGTGCCGTTTGGATCCACATCAAGGTACTTATCATGCACGCGGTCTGTGTGAAATAGCCGGCCATGGCATGCGGCATCTGCAATATGGATGACCGCGCGCGCATTCGCCTCCCACGACAGTTTGGTGCATTTCTGCAGACCCGACAGTACATCCTCGGCTTCATCATCGCCGCCACGTGCCTCTAGGTTCGCCAGGAATGTCTTGAATGCTTCAATGTCCGATGTGAAATCGAGAACCTCGATGCCGTTGGGTGGCTCTGTGATGTCAAAATCTCTATAGGCGACGACACCGACACGCACGGCACACTGGGGATATTGCTCTCGGACGCCGTTTACCGTCTTTTGAATATGATCTTTAACACCCTCGATCGCATTGGCCATGCTACCGGTTGCGTCTAGGAGAAATGCAATGTCTAGGCTATATGTGTCGTTCATAACGAGCGTTTCGAGCGCGCCGAGCGCACCCAGCGCGGCCTTGGGCTTCGCCTCAGCCATTTGAAAGTTGATTGTGTGTCCTAATGCATATGTGTGGTTTCAAGGTTAAATCAATTTTTAGGTTGTTCGTGTTAAAAATTAAAAATTTCTAAAAAGAAGCGGCCGTGTCGCGGGCGATTTGTGTGGTCTAGGTAGCCGTGGATGACGTCGAGTCCGTCGAGTCCGTCGAATTCGTCGGGCACTGTGGGTTCAGTCAAATCGAACGGGGTCGTGCGGGGTGGTGGGCTGAAAGAAGGTGTCGCTCGAGCACTAAGTCAAGCATGCACCTATGGGATGGATCTTCAGAAGAGTTTCTTGCAGGTGCATGGGAAGACTTTGAATTTACAGACCTTCTTCCAGGTGCTCTATAAGGGCATGGTGCAGTCATCCCTTACATCAGGTGTGGTGTATGCGTCCTATTTCTCTGTTTATAATGCACTTCAGCCACATCCAGCGGCAGGAGTTGTGGCGGCAGTCACAAATGCGATCATTAAAATCCCAATCTCCAACAGCATGCGTGTAATGCAGACAAACCCGAGCATCAACAATGTTTTCAAAGCAGGACGCAAAATCCATCGCAACCATGGTGTGCGTGGGCTGTATACAGGGCTCGGAATGAGCTTATCAGAAGACATCATCGAATGGGATTTGCGCATACGCTTGCATGCAGCGTGTTCTCAAGCGATGGAACCCTTTTTGCCATCTGGTCCACAGCGCGGCCTTGTCGCGGGCGCAATCAGCGGTGCAACCGCCGCGGCGTTGACGACTCCATTCGACACAATGCGCGCCATCATGGCAGCACAATCTGCGACGACACGCGATCATCGGAGCGCTTTACAAACATTGCATGGTGTCGTGCATTCCTATGGGCCACAAGCCCTCTTCCGCGGCTATGAATTGCGAGCGGTAGCGACGGGAATAAAAATGGCGCTGTTCTATATGTTCATGGAAATGATGTGATACCGGTCGGATTCCTGTTTGTGTGTATCTTAGCCGCCAGCGAATGCGTTTCTTGTCGGAGGAGCAATTAATGTGGTAATCTTACCATCTTTCCAAACGCTCCTAGCATTTCCTGTAGCAGACGAGGATGTCTTCACATAATACACTCTTGACTCGTTGTGGTTAAAATCGCCGCTTACCAACACCATTTTGTTGTCAGATTCTGCAAACGAATATGTTCTAAATATCCTTTCTTCAAGTCTTGTGAGATGCGTGGGAAGAATGAGTGGTGTCCATAGTGTGCCATTCGGAGAGAAGAAGATTCGTTGCCCTTCTGAAGGAGATGATGCGTAAAACATCTGGCGTCTCTCCGACCAATGAACACGTGGTTTGATCATGTCCCCTGACCACTCGAATTCTCTGTCCGATATGGAAGATTTCGTCCATGTCTTGGCGTCGGCCGAAACAAAGCAGACCAGTTTGGTGTAAAGTAACGTTTTGTCATAGCCATAGCTGAAGCTCGAGTTCGACGAACGCACGGGTATCGTTTCCTCTCGGATGACTTCAAATCCGATCGCAACATAGATGTTCTTTTGCGCTGACCAACATACCGACGTAAGTTGGTACTGACCTTCAATTTCCTTTACACATTTCCATGCAGTTCCATTCTTTGAGCTCAAAACAAACGACCGATGGACACCTTTGCTCCCATTCATCCATACGTCTTCATAATTGCACCCGACGCCAATGAGCTTCTTTTGTTTTGGCGACCAACACAATGCTTCTACGCAAAATTGACTCGTTCTGGGTGATTCGCATGGCAATGAGTGTTTTTTCCAATGCTCGCCATCGCGAGACGTCATGATAACATCGCCAGCTGCTATGAACTTTCGTAACGGCGCGCACCAGATCACGGTTTGTAGGTTGTCGTTGTCTTCCGACTCGCGCGGTATGAAATGTTTCCATTTGGATCCGTTTCCTAGATCTTTCACGACGAACCCTGAACGTCCAACTTCATCAAGACCGACAACTAATAATTTTTGTAGCTTGGGAGACCAACATATGCTCGTCCAAGCAAATGTGGAATCAGATGACGAAATTTCGTTAGGAATGAGGTCTATCTTCCACGTCTCTCCGTCAGATGACACACCAAAATTGCGGCCTCCAGTCGCAAAGAATTTTTGAACCTCGGGTACCCAACATACACTCATCACCCCTCCGAGTGGCTGGACGATATGACCTTCCGTTGTCAGCACCATGTCTTCATCAAAATACTTCGCGTCTCGAACAGCTTTTTCAATTCTCTCGAGACCTCCTGTACCAAACCACCAGTCCAAAACACGCTTCGGTAGTTTCTTGCGGGTTGAGGGATCGGCAGGTGGTGCCGGCGGACGTCCGTATTCAACGGGATCCGGGTCGGTATTCGCGTTTCCATCCAGATCTGTTTCGTACATCGCTTGTTCAATGTAGAAGTTTGTCATGATTTTATCCAAGGTGTCCATAGACAACAACGTAATAGGACCTCGATAATCTCGACGCCCAGATGGCGAAACATCGGCTCGGTCGTCTCGGTTGAAAGTTACGTACTTGTCTTTTTCATTGAGCATGACGTCATCGAGTACGTCATCGTCCGTGGCATCTACGTTTTTGCGAGATCCGTTTCTGTTTCTGATGGAAATAGAGGTAACATCCCGCGTTCCGCGTATTTGTCGCTGTTCCGTGCCATCTTCGTCATCCAAAGGTAGGCCCATCCAAACACCACCATGCATACGATTGGATGTCCTCTTTGCCATTGGTCACGAGGGTTTACACATTGCGCTGAAAATTTTTTCATACTCACACGAAAAATATTTTACGCGCTAAATGTAGATTCATCGGTCATTAAATGCCTCCAAAAGCCATGGACAAAGCAGCATGCGATGCCTTCAAAGCAGATCCACGACGTAACCCACTCACCGGTCGTGAAATTGACACTGCGGGCGCGACATTCAAAACTCTCGTGAAGCAGTGCAAATCCTTTGGTGTGAATGTGTCGCCCAAGGCCAAGGCAGCGCAACCAGCACCCCCAGCTCGTCCTGCTTCCGCGCCACGTGCTGCATCGGCCGCCCCCGCGCCCACGGCTTCGGGCAAGCGGGTTACAGACCTTCTGCGTGATAAACAAATTGTTTTCACAGGTTTCCGCTCAAAAGAGCTCGAGGAAAAGCTTGCTACCGTGAATTGCAAAGTCGGCAGCAGCATCACGAAGGCGACTGCGCTCGTGGTCGCAAAGGACGTGAATGAAACATCTGGCAAGCTCGATAAGGCGCGTGTAGCTGGAATCCGAATCATGTCGCGCGAGGAGTTTGAAAACAACTACATGTATGGCAAGTCGCCGCGTTCTTCATCAGCATCTTCGTCTGATGTTTCCAGCGCATCTTCCGTGTCATCTTCAGCCTTTCCAGAGCAAAGTGTCGTACTTTTGAGAAACTTTGTGGATACGGTCGAGAAAGCCATCACCAAACTGCAGCCCGCATTCGATAAATATCAGCAAGACCAAAAGCAAATGTACGAGAGCTTTGAAAACCTTTTCTCTGAATTTGCGTCGTCGATTGATCTCGGCTTGAATGATGATCAGGTGGCGGCTTTGGAAGAGTTCCTCGAACCACTTGACATCGAACGACTTTCTGGAATGGCGGAAGAAATCCAAGAGCGTACCGAAATGTTGCAGAGCTCTTTCAAGGGATTCAAGTATGTCATAAAAGAGATCAAAAAGGGGCTCGGAAGCGATAGCGTGAATGCGCCTCTTGAACCGACTGACCCCAAACGAAAACCAAAAATATGGTTCTTCGATAGCATGAGTGGAGAGAGTGACGATGCGTATGGAAAGAGATTCATAACACGAAACGCCAACAAATTGATTCCTGGCGACGTGGTCGCTCCGGAAGGAGGGCACCGTGGCGATGGAATTTTCATCATGGGCAAGAATGGAAAACCAGTGCGACCCTTTTTGCACGGAAATGGCGAAGTATCTCTTCCGCCGTGGGTAAGCAAAATGCTCTTGGCGAAAGGCATGACTATGTCAGAAATCACGAAGATCTACGACGAGGGTATCTTCCGATTCATCATCTATCCCAAATCGGAACACCAACCAGAGGAGCTCAAGAAAGGTCTCATTCGCGTTTTTGATTCACGGGACGCCGGTGGAACTTACACCGTGAGTATTGAGGATGAGGAAGACTTTGCAGACTTGAAGATGGAATGATGGAATTTCTGACCCAAAAAATGATCGCGCCTATGATATGTAACACATGATGTCTGCGATTCAAAATTACCAAACTAAAAAATGCTCGCCGCCGCAGTTCCGCCATCCAATCGGATAGAATGGCTCCTGAAAAAGAACGTCATGAATGCAGTGGTTCAGGAAGGTGGCATGGTTTTTGGCGGGGCTGTGCGCGATTTCATCTTGCACGATTCTCATGCGATTGCGTTTTACAAGAAGAACGAACGCCGTGACCCGAAGGATGTCATGGCATTGTACAGAGATCGCAATTATCTGCCAGAGCTAGACGGTCGCTTTGTTGTACCAAATGACATCGACGCTACCATCCACGAGACTCGCTTAGTTTCCTTTCTTGAACGCCTACGATTCATGAACTTTGAAGTGCAGCTTCTTTTTCAGCGGGATCCCAAAGAGTATTTTCCGGATCTGAATCTTCAACCCAACACCGTTCGGCATGAGCGCTACGTCATCCATAGTTTTCGAGCCGCATCTTTCAAGTCCATCCTGCAGCGGGTACTGCCCCACCCACTGCTCAGTGAGGTCGAGGGCGAAATCGAGCAGCTTGTCGTCAGAATTGCCAATCTGTCTCGGCATCGCATCAAAATGGATCTCATGGTAAGCACGGTGCCTCTTCACGAACGCCAGCCCGAGCCTCCTTTCGGAAACATCGACTTCCAATGCAATGCTCTGATTTATGATCGGCGCGGCATTTCGCTGTCGAATGAACTGTGGCCGACCTCGATGTTTGATCCTGTCTCAAAAGCGAGCCAGATGAAAGAAATTATGGATGACATTTTCTATCGGCGGGCGTCCGTTTGCTTTCTGAGCGCACCCAAAGAGCACCGAATTCGCAAGATGGTTCACAAAGGCTGGAGCATTTGCAGTCCACTTGTGAAGGAAATACGGGACGAATCTTACGACGGACACTGCATCATTTGCCAAGGCAGCGTCCAGAACAAAAAACACTATAAGTTGGTGTGTTGTGATGCTCGCTATCACATTGAATGCCTCAACGACGCATTCGACATGGGTCCAAGCGCCATGGGCAAGACGTGCCGGTGCCTCATGTGCAAGAGTCTCATTGTCCGGCCTTCCCACCTCAAAGCGTACATCCAGTCGCAAATGACACTTGAACTAGACGCACGTGCATAATTACGGCGTTGTCGGTCGCTTTAGAACCGCACTAGAGGCAAGAGGCCATTCCACCAAGTTTCTTTGCGGAAAACTTACAAAACATAATTCAGCATGGCGTTATACGGCCCTTGCATAGAATGTTCGCTCGTATAGCTTGAAGAGGGTTCCTTCACCTGGACGTGATGCCCGATGAAACCATACTTTCCATACTTTCTCTGCCAGATCCCTTCGGCGCGCCGCATCGCGTTGTGGTTTCATTAGGTAAATTCCACGCAAAAATGAAAGCACATCGCGGACGTATTTTGACTGCACGTTTTCGGGAAAAGGGAGATCCTCTCGTCCAAGAGCCCAAAGTAGATCGAGAAAACAAGCGTACACGCGCACAGCACGATCGATTGAATGCTCGTCATAAGACTCGAACATACGACATCTGATGAAACCAGTAACATAATTGATTTCTAAAACGTCCCAGAAGTCCATGAAACTATCTCTGAGGGGGTGCTTATACTCACACTGGCGGCATGCCCGATACGCATAAACTCTCTCCACTGCGCTCAGAGGGAACGAACGTGTGTCAGGCACTATGATCATGCCTCCGTTAGCAAATGTAGTGATGCGTAGTGGTATATCGCTTTCATGGAGTACCATGAGAATATTGTGAAATAACTCGCGACCGGGTATGTCGTTTGCGTCCATGGTGTTTACTCTTTATGTTGCTCGATTCAAGGTTGAGGCTTTCTTCATTTTTTTACAATTGTCCGTTTCTGAATCCACAAAACCGCACAGGTGGTTTCGTTTTGGTTACGCAATGAGCGCCTGGAATTCGCGCTCGTACAGTTTGAAGAGGGCACCCGTGCCAGGCTGGGATGCTCTGTTGAACCATACGCTCCAAACGGCGGCCTCGAGCTCCTTCGTGCGTTCCGCGTCGCGAGGTGGCTTTTTGTTGTAGACCTTGCGCGCAAAGTAGAGGATCTTGCGCACGTACACAGAGTTCGGCTGCGTGAGGCCTTCGGGGAATGGGAGCCACACCTGACCAATGGCATGGACGAGTGTGAGGAAGCACGTGTAAATGCGAGCCGCGCGATCCACCGTGTGGTGGTCGTAAAAACGGTTCATGACGCAGCGGTCAATCACACCGTTGGCCATGTCGGCCAACAGATAGTCGCCTTGGATCATTTCGGAGAGGAAGTCGTCGCTGACGGCCGCCGCCACAGAATCGCTCAACAGGAAGGCATCCAGGCGAGGCACGATGTAGCAATGATCAGGATCCACATCGTTCTGCCGATACCACGGGCTGCGGATGCAGAGCGGCAGATGGAGTTCATCGATCGTTTTCGAGATGAGATCCCGGAACTCACGACGGCGGAGGTGCGTACGCGTCGCGAGCGGATTAGGCTGCTCCATAGTTGGCAAGAGGGCTAGGGTTGGTGGGTTCTGCGGCTCTGTTGCTCTATGCTTGAAATCAAATTTTTAGTGGTTCATGCGTCAGAATACACAATATGTAGCCACAAATTAGATTTGTGAAATTAAGTATAGAGTGTCTGCGTTGCCATGCACTACGAGTATGATGTTGTCATTGGTGGTGCGGGAATCACTGGGCTTTATGCGGGTCTGTACTTTTTGGGCAAGGGTTTTCGCACATGCATCATTGAGAAATCTGACGAAATTGGCGGGCGTATTCAAACGATCCGCCGTAGTCCGACGATTTCGTATGAGGCCGGCGCAGGTCGCTTCAATTTGAATCACGTGCGCTTGCTAAAGCTGCTGCGAGCCTACGGCCTGGGCGACGCGATCTTCCCCATCTCGACAGAAAAACAATATCGATCAGTGGCGACTCCAGCAACATTTACAAGCCCGGCAAGTGCTATTGCACGCACTCTTGACCGCGTGATCGCATTCAGTAAAACGCAAGCAGCGCGCGACCTCAAACAAATGACCTTTGAAGCGCTGTGCAAACGCGTCCTGGGCGATGAGGCGGCCCTTGAATTCAAAAACGCATTTGGCTACAATGCCGAATTTGAGATCATGAACGCCTATGATGCGCTACGGATGTTCGAACGCGACTTCAATACGGACGCGCAATACTTCTATTGCAAAGGTGGTCTGTCGCAATTGACGCGCGCCATGCACAGCGATTTCATCGCTAAGGGTGGTTCGGTATTCATGCGCGAAGCCATTGCGGACATTTCAACGGATCCGATCACGGTACGCACAACACGGCACAATCTTCGTGTAAGGACGGTGATCCTTACCTTTCCGCAATCTTCCCTCTTGTCCATCCCATCCTTTACAGACGCTGAGAAGGTTCTTCTCGAATCCGTCGCACCTGTGCCTCTTACCCGGATTTATGCAGCCTTTAGCAGCAAGGGCAACCGCACCGACACCGCATGGTTCGAAGGCATCCCAAAAACCTCCACCGATTCACCTCTGCGCCAGGTCATTCCGATCAATCCTGCGACTGGTCTCATCATGGCTTCGTATTCAGATACACACTATGCAACAGAATGGGCGGCACTTTCGAAATCATCAACACGCCGTTTCAAAACCAAACTCGTGCAACAATTAGAGCGCCTTTTCCCTGAACGCGCTTCCCTACCACCCCTGCCAGCAAGCAAAGTGTTTGTTCATCATTGGCCAGAAGGCGTCCATGTGTGGAAGGTTGGTGCAGATTCAGCACGGCTTTACCGTCGCATCATGCAAATTAAAGGTCCCACCGTTCCACTCTTCATCATTGGCGAAACGTTTAGCAAAAACCAGGGTTGGATTGAAGGTGGCCTAAACATGTTTCATGATGCCCTACCAAAGCTACGCCCATTTTTGACTTGAATAAAAACTTTCTTAATGTAGGAATAAGCGAAAAGGCAGACATGGTCAAAGATACCATCTATCGGGAGAAAGCTATACCCGAGATTCAAGAACGCTTTCGGGAACTTCTGAAAGAGCCGCATGTAGAGAGAACGGCCGTCATAAACTACCTCTCGCGTCGCAGTGTGAAAGGACTGTTTCCGATGACGTTTGCGACGGACACAGGGGCATGGGTTGTGTATGGAAGTGGTTTTGAGTACTTGCGAAAGAAGGTCGGCGACTATTCTGCGATGAAAAAACCGGTCGCATACATCATCCCGATGTTGATGGATGGAAAGTATCTGGATCCACCAACGGTTGATACCATACAAGTTGATGATATTATGCACTCAGGCTACGCCTATCCGAATGTCGAAAGTTACCGTCATCAATTGTGGGCGTTCCGAAAGGCGATTGAGGAAATAAATGAAAAATATAAGCAACATCGTAAGATAAAATCACCCGTCGATGACAGGTTACAGGGCTACGGGGTCGTTGGCGTGAATATTCCGTACGACGAGCCGGAATGGGTGACGGCCATTCAAAAGGGAAAGCCCGCCCATAATCCTGCACGCGACGATAAGGGCGTATGGTATTTTGCTGAGCAAGCGATCCCAATTGAAAAAGTTAGGAAAGGCATCCGTAAGCTGATCAAGCATGACCCAGATACATGGAAGGCCTTAGCAGGAGCCATCTTTATTCGAGATGTCACCCTAGGTATTCCTAAACACAAAGTTCCGGATCTCCGAGATGTTCAGCAATCGTTTGTGCGCAGCATGAAGAAGTTTTTGAAGAACGCAAAACAAACGGTATGTGAAGCGGGATGGGATGGTCACGCGCGTTTGTTGGTCAAGTCTACGCCTATAAACCCAAGCACGGTGTGGGTCGTAGATCCATGGATGTCGCCTGAGAGAATCATCGCTTCGCCGACGTATCCTCGCCTGCGTGATGTATTTAAAGAACATTTGAATGTTACTCTCGAACCTGCCATCAAGCCGGCCGATCAAGGAGACGAAGGGTCATGTGTGATTGCTGCCTTTGCACGCGCTCTATGGATTGCACGAGAAGGAATTGCCGTGGCTACTCAGCATCCAATCCCAGACGATTACGCCGTCGTCGCGTTGCGTCTATTGAAGCCGCGCAAAGCTGTGATGCCGGTGATTGTCGTTCAAAAGCAAGAAAATAAGGTGCGATCGATACCGAGCCATAACCCAATCGTCATGCGAAAACGTGTGGGAAAGCCGGCAAGTGAGCCGCGCCGGCGATACGTGGAGGATATGGTGGCTGATTTACCATGCATGTCGTACTCCAACCGCGAACTGCTGTCCCATCAAAAACGCATCATCCAGTTCATGATGTCGACGCAACAGAAGGGAATCATTCTATTCCACAGTCTTGGTTCCGGGAAAACCATTACGGGCATCGCCTTGAGCCGATGTTTGATGTACGGCAAACCCGGCCTGAAATTCGTCGTGGCCACTCCTGCAAGCGTTCAAAAGCAATTTGAGAAAGAAATCAAAGGAATGGGCGCGGCGGACTTGGATGGGCGTTATACTGTCGTCACGCATCATGGTCTTGCGCGACACGAAGACGATCTGGTCGATTCCCGCACTATTTTAATTATTGACGAAGCTCATAACTTCAAGAATCCCAATGGCGTGCTTACCCAAGGAGCATTGCATGCTGCCTCCAAAGCGTACAAGATTATCCTCTTGACGGCAACGCCTGTCATTAACAAGACGACGGACATGGCGGTGATGTTGGCCATGGTCAATGGAATCGAGCAGCCAACCGAATTCATGAAACAACTCAGTGAGCCCACGGTGGATCCTTCACTTATCAAGTGCAAATTCTCGTATTACCATACGCCGTTCGACGTCCGCAACTTCCCTATTGTTACAGAGCGCTACCAAACATTCCGAATGACGCCTGAATACTACAAAGATTACCTCGTCATTCAAAGAAATGAGATTGAGGATACGAGTGGAGACTTCCGAGACTTCACGGGTACTCATTTGGAGACATTCATGAATGGCATTCGACGCGCCGCGAATCTCATCGGCGATAAGCCGAGCCCAAAGATGGATTGGACGGTAGAAAAGACACTGGACGAGGTCTCCAAAGGTCGAAAGGTTGTCATCTTCAGTGGCTTCCGAACGAATGGCACGCGAGCCATTCAAGCACGCCTATCAGAAAAGGGCGTGTCGTCTGTGCTGATCGATGGGTCGATCACACCCAAGAAACGCGCCGAAGCGGTGGAAAAATACAACTCGGGTGCAGTCCAAGTCCTCGAGATTACGATGGCAGGTGCAGAAGGTCTAGACTTGAAGGGAACTCGGACGCTGATTGTGGTCGATCCTTGGTGGAATCTAGGAAAAATGAACCAAATCGTGGGGCGTGTGGCGCGATATCGCTCGCACACCGCTCTACCGAAAGAAGATCGTAATGTAGATGTTTACTACTTGGTGCTGAAGAAGCCGAAAGAACGTGCGGTGGGCGACACCATGTTGTCGTGTGACGAGCTGCTTTACCGGATGGCAGAGTACAAGAATGAAAGTGTTGTAAATCTGTACGACACGATCAAAGATCATGCAGCGGAAACGTGCATTAAAGAAAAACGAAATGAGGCGTGAGGCGTGGAGTGCGAGTTACAGGAAGATTCTGTGAAACAGCTCCATGAACCGGTTCGCCTTCGTCACCGTCCAGACGGGATGTGTTTTTTACAGCGTGTGACTTTGAATCCATCTCGTCTCCAATTATGTTTGTCTTGTGAGGAGAGCCATGGCCGAGAGTACATGCATAAAAGCGGGAGGATTTACAAAGTGTTTGTCATCTCCACCCCGGAGGCGTTTCATTGCATTTTTAGTTTCTCGTTGATCTTCGCTTAGCCGCTTGAGCAACCACCTCACATGTTGCTTTTCCTCGGACGTCGCTGCCGAGACCGCTTTCAAATTGTCCCGAACTGTGCCGAGAATTCTCAGAAAGACCTGCGCTTCTTCCATTACACAACACGAACAAATTTACTAAGCCACATATAGAGGATGCCGCAAAGATCGAGCACCGCCGCATGTGTGCGTAACGTGGCGAACTGGTCGGTTTTCAAGCCAGCTCACAAGTTTGATAAAACATCGTGGAGTCCTGAGGTCTTCCAATCGGATATGCAGGTCGCTTCTCCAAAATTGCATGCGCTCATCGAGCAGATCCGCAAGCTGGACGAACAAGATCAAAAACAACACGGTAAGCGCTTCAAGCACATGATCTATTCGGATGTCAAGACGGCGAACGCAGGTCCTAAAATCATCGCGGCCGGTCTCCTGTCGGCGGGGTTTAAAATGCTCTATGATTCATCGCTCAAACTTGATGAGCAGGCATATGGGCCAGATGCGTTCGCACTTTTATCATCCACCAAAATTTACGGCAAGGACATGGGAGTTCAATTCCGGAAGAAGCTGCTCCAGATCTTTAACGAGCGACCTGCCAACGTATATGGCGACCGACTGCGCATCATTCTGCTGGACTCGGGATTTAAAGAAGGCATTGATCTCTTTGACGTTAAGTATGTGCACATCTTTGAGCCCGCGTTGACGCCATCGGATGAGAAACAGGTCATCGGGCGCGGAACGCGCTTCTGCGGACAAAAGGGGCTCGAGTTCCACAATGACATGGGCTGGCCTCTACACGTCTATCGCTATGAGGTTGTCATACCGGAGGTTCAACGCCCCAAATACACGGCGCGCACACTCTTTGAGGTATTCTTGCACACAAGTGGCATGGATCTAAGAAATATTGTGCTGAGCAACGCGCTCGAACGCCTTTGCATAGATGGCGCCGTTGATCACGACCTGAACCTGGCGATCCATGACGCTGACTTGCTCGGCGCCCAATTATCGGACAGCCCTGGAACGCCTGCCATGCCCGCGGCTCCCGTCGCCCCTGACGCCGCGCAGCAGCAAGCCGGGGGAGGCAAGGCTCGCCGGCGTCGCCATGTGCCAAAACCTCCGACCAAAATTATGACGCACGCCAAGCTTCGCGAATACATCAAAGAGCGGTACGAACATCATTCCTGGCCACAAGCCAAACTCGAGAACAAATGCATGGACGCAAAGGTCGACAAGCGTTTCGTGAACCTCAACCCAACACAGAACTTTGTTCGCCTCTATTTTAGACCATCATCCGCGTACAAAGGTCTGCTCTTGTGGCATACAACCGGATCTGGTAAGACGTGTACCGCGATTGCGACGGCGACGTCGTCCTTCGAGCGAGAAGGTTATAGCATTCTATGGGTCACGCGCCATACGCTGAAGGCCGACATATGGAAGAACATGTTCAAGCAAATTTGCTCTCAAGTCCTCAAAGCGCAAATCAAGAAAGGCGAGGAGCAACTTCCAGGCGATAACATTGTTGCGCCATTGCGCATCTTGTCCGACCGGTGGTTGGCACCCATCAGCTATAAGCAATTCTCGAATTTGTTGCTCCGCAAGAACAAGATCTACGACGAAATGGTGCGCCGCAATGGCGAGGAGGATCCCTTGCGGCGCACGCTGATCATCATCGACGAAGCGCACAAGCTGTACGCCTCTGACTTGAAGGAGGTCGAGCGTCCGAATGTCCAAATCCTGCGCGAGCTGATCCACAAATCCTACGTGACATCCCAAAAAGATTCGTGCAAAGTTCTGCTCATGACCGCGACGCCATTTACAGACCATCCCATGAACCTCATCAAGCTCCTGAATCTGATGCGTACACCAGATACTATCCTGCCGGAAACACTCGAAGACTTTGCGTCGCAGTTCCTGGATGCGGAAGGTCGATTCACGCCGCTTGGAGAGCAACAGTTTCTGGATAAGATCGCTGGCTACATTAGCTATCTCAATCGCGAAAAAGATGCGCGCTCTTTCGCATATCCAGTTTTCCATTCGGTGAAGGTACCGATGTCTCTCAACACCGTCAAGAGCTTGAATACATCAACGCGTGAAATCGATGAGAGGATTGCAGCGCTTAAGCGCGACGCCGCTGTCACGAAAGAGCAAGAAAAGGTGCTCAAGGCAAAACTGACCGCGGAGCGCAAAGGCAAGCTTGCCTTCTGCAAGCAACTCCCGAATCCACCGGATCGCCCGCGTTGCAAGGGCGATGTGGAACATGAGATGGCCTACAAGAAAAACCTCTACACGAACGAGCTTCAAACACGCATGGCCGGCATCATGCAGAACTTGGACGCTCAGAAAGCGGCTCGCAAGCAAGCAAAACAAGATCAGCAGCAAGCTTCAAAGGAAAATTTGAGTCAGGAAACAGCACTGGACAATTGTTTAAAGCGTTAATGGCACATCCAACACAGTGGGAACCATGGATAAGAAAGATTTCTTATTCAAGTTCGTCGAGCCTAGAATCCGGGCAAAAATAAAAATGGACGAGGAAGCTTTGTTCAGTGTGACGGATCAATACACGGCGGATAAGATTTCCAATGAGATCCGAAAACGGATCGTTGCGCAGTCTGAGCAAGACGCTTGCTCGCCCAGCACCCCCACCCCCAACACCCCCAATCCGCTGCCCAATCCACCACCAAAACCACTGACGTCTATCATCGACGCCACTGCATGCGTGGGAGGGAATACCATGAGTTTTGCGAAGCAGTTTCAGACCGTACACGCTGTTGAACTCGATAGTACACGGCATTATTATTTGAAATACAACATGACGCTGCTTGGATTACACAATGTGGTTACGCATCACGCGGATATCTTGCAGCTCCTTGCGGAGCTCCCAAAGGCGGATGTCCTCTTTCTGGATCCACCGTGGGGAGGTCCAAATTACAAGTCGCAAGAGCGCGTGGAACTATTCTTGTCAGGGGTGCCTTTATACGAGGTCTGCGAGCGCATTGCGCGCTCTGGAAAAGCACGGTACGTTGTATTGAAGGTTCCTGTGAACTTTGAGCTGAAGACCTTTCACGAGCACGTGTCCCCATTTATGACACGCATCCCGTCGTCCACAAAGTTCCGGAAGCTGCTTCTGCTAATGTACAAAATTTCTGTCCCATAATTGTAGCGTATTGGCAATTTGATGGACATGGATTCAAAGCGTGCCAATTATGGGGATTTCGAGCCGGTAGAATCGCCGTTTAAGCGACTCTTGCGCGCCATGTTCGCAAAGGCATCTTTCATCGCGCTTGGTTTGGCGTGCATTGGATGGTTGATTGGCATGTACGTTGTCCTGAAGCTGCACATTGCCGCCCGCGTGGGCAAAACCAAGACTGAAGACTGTGGCAACGAGTACTTTGAGCAGGATGCGGTAGGTTATCATGTCGCTCGCGAATTCCTAGAACCCAATAACAATCGCGATCTAATAAAAATTGCGGTTACGTTTTTGATCCTCTCTCTGGGTGTTTGCAGTTTGGGACTCCTGTTCACCGTGATTGGCTCATTTGAGTTGTTTGTGAAAGCGTGGCGCGATAATCCACGTGAATGGAAAATTGTGCTAGGGTTTGGCATCATTTTCTATAGGGTACTTGTTTTAACACTGACGCTCTTATGGGCATACAACAAGCGCGATGAGCTTGTGCCGTTCTCTGACTACTCGGATTTAAATCAGACGCGCAAATCGCCATCTGAGACCAACAAGATCGTGTTTAATCAGTTCATGGTAACAACAACGATTTTGTCCTTGGCCATGTTCATCCTCACGTTTTTTGCCGTGATTGAGAGCGACGCCATGGTGTTTATTGCTTACCTGTTTACGCAATACATTGTGAACATGGTGCTTCCTGTGCTCACCAAATATGGTGTGGAAGTCGATAATATTTTACGCATGGATTACCAGGACGGTGTGAACAAATTAAACGCCATTGTGCAGTACTTTTACAATTCGACCGACGCTCGGACGAAGAAAAAGGTACGCAGTTATTTCTACAAGAACGTAAATCGCGCACGCACTGATCGCTCCGAACTCGTGCCACAAGCGGTGATTGACCGCATGCAAAAGGCAAACGAACTGTACAAATATTTGGAACATGGCGTTCACAAGTGGAAAAAGTAGCGTCTTTATGTAGTACTCCATGGCGGAAGACGGAACATGTCCGGTGTCGATTATGGCGCTTGACAACGCGCCTCAAAGCGATGTTACGCTGAACAGCCGGCCGGCAACAGATAGTCGCACGACAACCATCGCGCCTCCTACCGATCGCGATCTACAGGCAGCGATGGACAGCATGAAAAAGATTCATGACGAGGTTTACAACTCGACGGATATGTTTTTCAGGGCGTTCATGATTGCGTCTGTGCTCATCGTCATTGTTCCTGTGTACGTGTTCGTGCACGAACGATTCAAGATGGATGATCGAAAAGCAACATCCCTCATGGTGAGCACGGTCGCACTGATGATTTTAGGCATTCTTGCCATGCAATATTTCACATGATCGCCGCGAGCTCATTTGCGAAAAGGTAATCATAGAATCCTGAGAGATGGAACAAGGTATGAAGTACAAGCATCACAAATCCAATGATCAAATACCACCTGTATGCGGTGGATAGTTTGATGCCCTTGGATGCTGTGAAATAGAATATGGGGAGTGCAGGAATGGCAAACCATAAGATACATTCAAAGAGGAAGTTCACGGGATATTGTGCTATATATCCAAAATTACGAACAACGAGTGCCATCGCAAATAGATAGCCGATGAGGAGTACAAGTACAAGTAAGCCAATAATCTCGAATCCAAAATACATCGCAGCAGAATCCATGTTTTGCTGTCTGGTCTCTAGGTCGCTTTTGTTACAGATAGGATACAAACAAATTTCTATCCGTCGTCTTCACAATCGATCGGGTGCGCGGGCAAGGGTTTCGCGGCGTACTCGGCGTCCTCGGCGTCTTCCGCCTCCGTATCGCCGTCGCCTTCGCCTTCGCCGTCGGCCTGAGCCCCGGTCGCCTGTCGCACGGCTTCTTCCCAGGTGTTCAGGTAAATGGTCTTCTTTTTCACGTCGCAGGCCAGGCCGGAGATGATATCCAAGATTTCCACCGCATTCAACGAGTTCCGCTCGATGAGCTCTTCGGCAATTTTCTTTAGGTAACTCTCGTGCGTCTCCATGATTTCGCGTGCCTTACGATAGCACCATTCCACGCAGAAACGGATCTCGCCGTCTACGGCACTGGACGTTTCGCCTGAAATTCCGTAGTCCTCGCTCCACTGAGCAGGTCCCAAGGTCTCGTTAAACCCAAAATAACTCACCATTTGCTTCGCCGTAACGAACACTTGCTCGAGATCGCCGGACGCCCCTGTGGTCGTGTTCAGCTTCCCAAACGTGAGCTCCTCGGCGATGCGACCACCGAGTGTCACCATGATCTTGTTCAGCAAATACTGCTGAGAGTGCAGTCCAATGTCTTCGCTGGGCGAAAAGTAGGTGACGCCACCCGCCGCCCCACGAGGAATGATGCTGACTTTCGTAAAGGCGTCAAAGTCGTTCATCAGTAGTCCCATGAGCGTGTGGCCTGCTTCATGGTAAGCGAGCACGCGACGCTTGTAGTCGGACATGGCCACTTCTTCATTCTCCAGACCAAGTGCAACCTTTTCGAACGCGTACTCAAAGCATTCGCGCGTGACTTCACTCAAGTTCTTGCGCGCGGCGAAAATCGCGGCCTCGTTGCACATGTATTCAATGTCTGCACCGGAGAACTGCGCCGTCCATTTCGCGAGTTCGGACAGGGCAATGTCTTTGGCCACCGGCTTGTTCGTTGTGTGGACACCAAAAATGGCTTCGCGCCCGATTTGGGTTGGTAGTGCCACCTCAATTTGGCGATCAAAGCGTCCGCGGCGCATCAGCGCGTCGTCCAGGATGTCGGTGCGGTTCGTTGCACCAATGACGACAATTTGACTCGAATCGCCAAAACCATCCATCTCCGTGAGCAGTTGGTTCATGGCGTTTTCTTGTTCGGTATTCGCATTTGACGTGGAACTGCTGGAGCGTTTGCGTCCGATGGAGTCGATTTCGTCGATAAAGATGATGCATGGCGTATTTTTGCGTGCTTCCTCAAAGAGGTCTCGGATGCGAGCAGCGCCCACGCCGACAAACATTTCCACGAATTCCGATCCGGCGCATGCATACAAGGGAACGCCCGCTTCGTTCGCGATCGCTTTCGCCAACAGTGTTTTTCCTGTGCCCGGTGAACCAGAGAGCAGCACGCCCTTGGGGAGCTTTGCACCCAGCTTCTTGTATTTTTCAGGATTCTTCATGAAATCAACGATTTCTTCGACCTCTTTGCGGATGACGTCCATGCCAGCAACATCCTTGAAGGTGACGTCGCTCTCGACCTTCTTTTTGGCGCGGCTTTTTGCCATTCCAAAGACGCCATTTGCGCCGCCACCACCACCGCCGCCAGAAAACGATAGGATGATCATGCGGAGCAGGAAGCCGAGAAAGAGGAACTGGAAGAACATCCCCATGGCTTCCATAATGGTGCTGGTGGACATGGGCTTTCGTGTGTCCAACTCGAACGGAATGTCGTACTTGATGAGGTCGCTGGCGACATCGTGGTTCGCTGGTAGCGTGAAGACGCGCTCACTATCGTCCGTCAAATACGCGACGGCTGTGCGCATCTCTTCTTGTAGAACAACAAAGCTCACGCGTCGTTCTTTGAGCGCCTTGAGAAAATCGCTGAACGTCCAGGCTCTGCGTAAAGGCGTTGGCGCCTGCGCAGACACGGCCTTTGGTTCGGGGGCGGTGAGACCGATGTCTGGGAACGCCCAACCGAGTGTGATCGGCGCCTTGAATGCCACATGCTCCATGACATGCGATGGTGGCGCCAGCACATGCGGCAGCGCACCTGCCCGCGACACATAGCGCGCAAACGGTTTCGCAAGTTTTGGATGTGACCTTTGTTTGCAAATATGCCTCATGCTGTTTAACCTATATACTATTACACGCTTAAACATTTTCGGATATGTTGATAAGAAAATGCCAAGCCCATCCAGTCCATCATCACGGACACCTGTGCTACGCCCACGCATGTATCGTGCAATCGATAAGGGTGTGCCTATATCTTACATACCAATACAGATGTTGGTGTTTGACGCAGGCATGCAACATGCGTTGGCGCACTTTTGTAAGAAAACGCCCAAAATGGAATCCAAGATTGCCGCGCTCATGACATCTGGCCATGGCTTCCCCCTCGGTCGTTGGACAAGTGTGTGGGCAGGTATTGCAGAAAAACGTGCCGCATTTGAACCCGTCACTCTCTTACTAAGAGACGATGGCTATTATACGGTGGTGGATGGCCGCCATAGAGCGACGGCAAGTTTCTGTGTTGGTTACACGCATGTTCCGGCGATCATCCAACAAAGACCATCTCCTCCAAAACCCCAGTCGCGACCGAGACAACGGATCGAGTTCAACTTGCCACCTCTTCCCAACGCTTCCGCACACTAACAAGTGTGGAATTAAAGCTTTGTCGATCTTATTTTTGTATCTCGTCATGTCACAAGCTGTCTGGTGGGCATCGAATCCAGAACAATCCTATGAATATCATTGGATTTCGAGCTTGTTCGAAGGCATTCCATCGCATTACCCCATTGTCGTGGTTTCCAACGTTCGCGAGCACCGGGAGCGCTTCCAAACAGACTACCTCGACACAGATACGCCATTCTTCCTGATCCATCTTTCCGACGAGTTCTTGGATGATGACTATATGATCTATACGACACCTCAATGCAAACACGTATTCCGCAATTATTTGCATCCTGGGCTGGCAAGTATGCCAAACGTTACGCATTTCGCCATTGGCTATAAGTCGTGCGTCGGCGCCGCTGCGAGCCAAGAAGCTCGGGCGGCACGGACAGCATCCGAACGCCCCTTGGCATGGAGCTTTTCCGGTTATAGCATGAAATCCGACCGCGAGCTGCTATTGCGCATGTTTCAAGCCGTGACGCCGTACGAAGTGCATCGCACCGGCGGCTTTGAGCGTAATCTTCTGAGCGACGATGCGTATGTCGAGCAGCTTGCAAGCTCCAAGTTCGTCTTGTGTCCAGTCGGCAACAACAGCATCGACACCTTCCGTCTGTACGAAGCCCTGGAGAGTGGTTGCATTCCGATTACCATTCGTCGAAACATCAATCAACCGTGGGTGCGATACATCGCGAATTACTGGGACGCTCTCCTTGGTGCCATGACGCAAACAACGATGCCATTCGTTGCATGTACCACGTGGGAGGAAGGCTTTGCAGCGATGAAGAGACTCCTTGAAAATCCTGAAGAGTGCGAGCAGACGAGAGCCAAGTGCGTTGCATTTTGGAAGCATTACAAACGCACGCTTCGTGCGCACATTCAAAATATATTGTCTCAGAAAGAGGATAGAGAATGACGTCGTCGAACTACGCGACCATCATAAACGATGACACTTCGCGGCTGCGGTATTTGTCTGACATGCATACCTTTCAGATTTTCGGCCCAGCACAGAGCACCACACTTCCCATCCACGCGGTGCTTTCATCCAATGCGCACACCGATGTCATCCGAATCACATCGAACCTTACAGACATTGAAACGAATGTCCGTGGCAAAAAGCAATTTTACGGAATGCAGGCGAACACACCGGCAACACCGTCGTACTCTTGGTCTGAGAACCCTACTACGGGTATGTACCAGCCTGAAGCGAACGTCATTGCCTTTGCCACAAATTCCACGGAACAGGTGCGTGTGAGCCAGATTGGTAACGTAGGCATTGGAACAACTGCCATGCAGGCTACGCTGCACGTTCACGGTTCGGCGTACGCAACCTCCTTCCTGACTCCGACACAGCTAATCGGAACCCTTACACAGTCCGGCACGCGCTTCACGATGAGCAATGTGAGCCTTGCGTTCACGAGCAATGCATTGGCGACTTATTACAACGGAGCCGCAATCCAAGTATTGCAGCAGGACAGCAAAATCGGCGTTGGAACCGTCGCACCATTCGCGTTTGTGCATGTGCAGAATACGGGATCCAGTAACCAAGCAGGCATTATGGTGAGCAATCCGACGGCCAACGGCTCTCAGGATGCTCCCTTACTGCTAAAAACGGCGTCGCCAAACGGCACAGCCTTTGTGAGCTACGAGGTGGGCACCAATCCTGTGAATGGATGGAGTTGTGGTGTAGAAGCCAATACGTTCAAAGTCAAGCGAATCAGTCAGTTCAACACAAGCGCGTTGGTGGCAACCAATCCGTTTGTGATCACAGCGGCCGGAAATGTTGGTATTGGCACTACCAATCCTGTGGCGCAGGCGCACGTATCGGGTGCGGTTACCATTGATGGACAGTTGACTCTACGCGAAAGCGGCGTACCATTACCGAGTGTAGGTGGATGGGAATTACGTACATTTTCGATTTCAGGATTGAACACAAAGTTTATCAACGCACATGGCGCCTATAGCCGAGTGTACTGCGATGGTTTGTACGCAACAGCGGAATTAAATGTGAACACGGCAACCATACGAGGCACTTCAATGACTTCCGGCGCGTACGCCTTCGAGGTCAAACAATCCGCATCCATATCGCAAGATCTTAAAGTGGATGGCATCATTTACAATAATACAGGAATTACCCCTATTTCTTCGGATGAGCGTCTTAAAACAAATGTCCAAACGTTGCAAAATTCACTCGAAAAAATATGCGCACTGCGGGGAGTCACGTATGACTGGCGCCGTCGGGAATCGCATCCAAGCAGTAGCGGAGCGGGTTTCATCGCACAGGAAGTGGGTGCCGTGTTCCCAAACATGATGATCAAGGGTATGTGCAGTCCGGACGAAGCGTCCCTCTTGGGCGGTTCGCAATGTTACACATACACGATCTCGTCCGAATTCTTCGCGCACTTGGTCGAGTCCATCAAAACACTTAAAGCTCGCGTCGAAGCGCTTGAATCACAACTCGCTTCTCGCCCGGCTTAAGGCTACTTCTTTTTTCTTTCCTATGCGCCCGGAGCCTCACATCATCGACGCATTTTGTTATAATGGCGAGCCGATCGCCTTACAGCGGCTCGCCTACCTATTTGACCAGGTCGATGCGTTCATCATCGTTGAGGCACGCGAATCATTCAGTGGCATTCCCAAACCCTTTTTGCATTTTGAACGCAACTCCGACCAATTTGCTCCTTTCGCGTCGAAGATCATTTTTCACGCCATTGACCGCTTTCCAGACATGCCGGAAGATTGGCCCAAAACCAATGCAAAACACACATGGATGGTGAGCGATGCGTACGCTTCCTGGTGGCGAGAGACCTACCAGCGCGACGCCATTTATGATGCGTATAAGAAGCATTTTGCGCCACAGCAAAAATCAATCCTTCTTTGTGCGGACTGCGATGAGATTCCGCGTAAGCACATTTTTCAAACCATACGTGATGGTTTGTACGACGTTTGCCACACACCCATTTTTCTTGAGATGAAGTTTTTCTATTATTCGACTAAATGGCTGAAACCTTACCATTGGTACAAAGCGTTTATTATAAACGACCGCGGCCTGGCTCAATATTCTCTTACCAATTGTCGCGTCGGCATGGCCGTGAATCGGTATATGCCGAATGCTGGCTGGCATTTTAGCTACTTCTTGTCGATTGAAGAATTGCAACAAAAGGTGGCGTCCTTCTCGCATCGCGAATACGATAAACATGAGTTCACCAATGCGGCACACATCAAAGTCTGCTTTGATACTGGAGCAGATTTGTTCAAGCGATCTGGGACGGAGGATATGCAGCCAACTCCCCCGGATGTTCTGGCCGAGGTTCCTGATCTGTTTTGCACCACCGCCGCCACCGCCGCTACCGAGACCTAGTCCCTATCACGTTCGGTAAGATGTAAACGTTAATGCACCAATGTCAGTCGGGGCATACACATCCATCTGTAAGGTGGCTTCGTAACCAGGTGCGACAGCCGACCACTCGAACAACACGCGCACGCTTTGGCCATTCTGTCGCGTGACTTGATGGCTCACACTGGAAAACGCGCTCAAGCTACTCACATAATTTTTGGTATCCAGTGTCGCGAACAAATACGGCGCGGGGCTCGTTTGGGTACATCGCAAGAGGCCTTCGAACATACGGTACGCATACATGGAATCGCTTGCTACGAGATGCAGCGTGGCAACGATACGTGCCGTCTTCGTGGCTTCTGTAACACCATTCGGCCATGACAAAATGGCGCCCAAATTCGCAGATCCAGCTGCACTATATGTACTGGACATGCTACTTGTATGGTGGTTCAGTGCGCCAATGTGCCGAGTCGTGTAGGATAAGGTTCCGCTGGCTTTCATGTTGCCGTTTACATGCAATATGTACTCCGGATCGAGTTCAAGATTGCTGGTAAACCCTACGCCCACCATCTCCCCATTGTTGCCCAACATGATCTTCTCACCCGATTCCGACGTCTTTAGGAACACATTTCCGAGGTTGATTTCATACTCGATATTGGATTTGCTGATAGAGTTGCCGATGACAATCGGGCGCTTGGACAAGTACTTGTTGAGGCGATCCGCGACCGTCGTATCGTTGTTATCATCAAACAAGTCGTTGAATTGATCGCTGCCAATCGCAATCATATCACGAATGAATGCATTTTTGAAGGAATTGTTTCCGATGATGATGGATTCGTATATGTCACTGACGGCGCTTGTGTTGACATTACTACCCATAAGGGTTGCCATGCCAGGCGTCAACCCAATATTGTTCCCGACAATGATCGAGTTTGTGCCAGACGTCGAGAACTGGTTGCCGAGGCAGATATTGTTATTGCCTTTTACCTGGATTTGCTTGCCGATGGCGATGTTGTGTGTGATTGGGTCATAATCCTCAAATGGATCAAAGATACGTGAGTACGTAGAGGCGGCAAACACAAAGTTTTGTATTTGAATGGTCTGGCTGTAATTGGTCAAGTCAAAATCCACGGGTAGTTCAGAGCCAACGCTACGACTTTCTTTCGTCGCTCGCACAAAGTTTTCGGGATCGTAGAAGTTCGTCCGGATTTGCACACGCACAATACGATTCATGTCCACTGCGGGAATGTTTCTTCCGCGCAAGACGTTGCGTGCCGCATTAAGGTCTTGGAATTGTGTCGAGTCGTACTGAATATAGACGCTCAATCCTCCGCCATTGTTTATATCATAATCGACGATCTGCAAGTTGTTCCATTCACCGTAGGATAGCCTCAGGTTCGATGGTATTGTGACGTCCTCCACAACGTTTAATGTATCCGTTTGAATGCGCACAACGAGACGAGTGTGGTAGAATTCAATGGTGAGTGAATACTGGTCGTCTATGATGAAGACGACATCGAATCGGTAATTCCTCAGATGCTCTGTTTGGATGAATGACGTTGACCCGTTTGCATATGTAAGGCCTTGTTGGGGTCTCACCTGCAGAGCGACCGTAATGGTTCGGTCAAGGATGTTTGCAAAATTCGGCGATCCTTTATTGAACTCATACTCGATCTTCTGATTGGATGTTTGCGCATGTGGACTAATGTCAATGTTACTGTGCTCGTAGCGATTGAAATAGTTCTCCCAACGCCGCACAAATATCGGTCGGTAGAGTGGCTCTGCGATAAGAGGGTTGATGTGATACGATGGGTGCATGTTCGGAACCAAATCCAACCAGACGGGTTCAAACGCGAACGTGTCACCCAAAGTGGTCAGAAGGGATGGCAGAAGCGTGGCTCCTATCAGGTTGTCATCGAGTGCAGTTTTTGAGAATAAATTTTGCACGTTCGAAGATGAGCGCTCTTTGAGAACGGCGTGTTGGTTGCTTAAAACATGGAGGTAGCCATCGGTGAATGCTAGGGACGGGCGAAGGTCTTGTATGTTGCTGAGTACTGCATTCGATGTAAGCTCGTATAGGTAATCTTTTACATTCAGTGTCACTTTTGGAAGTGGTCGTATGCTAATATTCACAGCAATTGGCGTCGGAAGGACATCATATTCATGGCTTCCAATATGAAGAACCAACGTATCCGATGCGCTCTCAGTATCCCCAATATGCTGATAATGGATCGCATCTGCACTCAGTTCAACTTCTGAGAATTGTGCAACCGCTTTCCTTGTCGCAGTATTCATGACGATTCCATGTCCGGGCGCTCCCGTGAGAAGACAGAAGAGCGATCGCGATGCAAGGCCATTGTATTGCAGGAGTGTCTGTGGTGCGCTACCGCCTAACAGCAGATTCGAGAAGCTGAGACGGTCAGACTGATCGATTGTTGCGCTGACCACGTTGGATAGCACACGGGGCGCTCTGGATTGTGGGGCGGATTCTAAGTAGAGGGTTCCTGTCCGTAGATCTTGAACTGGCTGTCCGGTTTGTCCGGCCTTGTATATCGATATCGGCACTGCACTTGCCGATAGAGGACTCGTTGTTTGCAACGGCAACGCGAAGACAGAATCTGCCAGGGTGTAGTTATCCGTCAAGAGACCCGCAGAGAGGTTGACATGCTCGCGAATGTCCCACATGCGCTGGTAGGGCAGTTGTTTCGTTGGATCCCACACCTTTGGAGAATAAAAGGCAGCATAGTTTTTCAGGCGAACTTCGTATTCGGTGGACGACCAGTCGTTCGAGTGTGCAATTCTCATTTTTATGACGTCATTGCTCAAGCCTGCTGCGGAAGCTTCATAGGGAATGTATAAGACCTCATTGTTCAATAAATTCGAGAGGCTCAGCGCTGAGGCCGGACGCACTACTTGAGTTGTACGATCGCGTAAAGCCAGGAAGCCGCGCTCTGGGAAATCTGTGACGACACACTTCAAATCGTTGGGATCCAGTGCATAGCCATTCTTCCAGAACTGATTCACGAATGGCCAGATAGGCCCTGACCGTAAGTTGCTGGTTGCACTTGGATGCAACCACTGGTCGATGCGGATTTCCGAAACCTCGCCGGATGAGGAAGAAATCACAGGGTAATCATCATAGCGGACTCCATACACGCTGAATCGGCCGGTGAAGAGGGCGTTGTTGGTAGGTACTGTTTGCCCAGGGTTGGTAGGATACGCTGTATATTCAATCACCGCATTGCATGAACGCTCGAGGCTGCTCATCTCGACGGCTATTTTGCGATCAATTATTTTTTGGTAAAGCACGTAATTTCCGCCTATGTCGCTCAGGTCGCCGGTGTCCAGGTCTTTCAGTCGGACGCCATCTAGGCTTGTTATATGGATCCATAGTGAGTTGGTTGGTACGCCTGGTGCGCGAACAGCGAATTCAATGGGACTCAAGGTGGTTGGCTGGTACGCGCGGTCAGCATACGATGCGTTCCGATCAATACCGACATTCACGGTTTTGCCATACGGCGAATGCGAGCGTTTGTACTCGAGTGTGCTCACGATGTTGGAGGATATATATGTTACGTTATTGATTACACCGATGTAGTGATAGCGGACGAGATCCGCTGAAGATGATGAATCGGTCGAGCGATAGCGTATTTTGCTCCGTGCCGTTGCATCGCGGACATCAAAGACCGATGCGACCTCGCCGAACTCGTTCAGAAAAACACCGTTACTGGATGCGCACACGTGCAATGTGATGCTCGTGGCGTTGGTGGTCGTCCCAAAGCCAACATTTGCAATTTCAGACGCCGGAATGATGCTGTCCACGGACGCGATATTTGAATTCCATAAACTCACGCTCTTGAAGGCATCAATAGTCGGTTTATTGTTATTGATCCGCTGGATCACCTGTAGGGTCTGTTGTTGGGCATTCAGCGTTAGGGTTTGGGTGGTGGGTGGCACTTTGATGAACAGCTTTTCTGCTTCAAGATCACTGTACAGCGCCGTCGACACCAAGCCAACACCTTCCTTGACGAGACTGGCAGTGACTGGATTTGTTGCAGACCACGTCACGGTCGCGAGGGAATCATAAAAGATGTAGGGTGTGAGATTATAGTAGGTGTCGTAGTAACTGACATTGGACGTCATGGACAAATTGCTAAACGCCGTCGTAGTGACGATCGGCGATGTGCCTGTGTACGTCGTAAAGCTCGTGTTGCTGGTTTGTGGGAATGTCTTGGAGAACGTGCTGTACAAGAGCCGGGGTTCCCGTGTTCCGCTATTCACATTCGAGGATTCGTATGCAAAATAGTTATAGGTTGCATCAATGTTACTGGTGAAAATGATGTTGGAGGTGTAAATAAACGATTGGCGAATGTCTACGAACGCTGTCTCAATTTTCTTGACCGTGGTCGTCGTGGCATCTTGGATGGCATTCGACGTGCGCGAATCATAGGTAGAAATGACCTTTGATTGGAGAACGGAATCTCGGAATCGCTGCGTGACATTGCAGTGGGCGGTATTATATATGAGATAGTTTTGGCCGACGAGACTTTCGGTTTTCACGACTTCATAGGAAATGAAAATATTGGAAGTTGTGGCCACGACGCCTTTATTAGCGTCGTAGGTTGTCAGGGGGTCGGTGATGATCACGGACGACACACCAGATGTTATTCCATCATAATTGATGGACGTCACATTGCTGGTAATATGTGTTGTATTTGAAAGGCTTGCGACGGTATAAGAAGGGTTCCATGTGTTTGTGATGCTGACGAATTGCTTTGGAAGAAAGTAGGGCGAGCGCATGGGTAGGAAATACGGCGCCGGTGTCATACCCACGGCCACATCAAATGCCTTCGCTTGGTTCAGGGAGTTGGTTGCTACCAACGTAAAGTGATCGCTGGTTTTGCGGGGGTGGAACCATGAAAGCGATAGTTGATTCATATTTGCTGCACGAATGCTATTTGCAGTAACCACATTCGATAAAGCTCCGTAAGCTGGGTATTCTCTAATGTAAACATTGCTGGTCGTCAGCGATGGTAGTGCAATGGTCGGCAGCGCGATGGAGGGAACGCCGCCGCGGGTCGAGACGGATGTCGCAAAACTCAGCGATATATTCGATTGGATGGGAGTGACCCATTGACTGGAGAATGGAGCGTGGATGAATGGAATATTTACCAACTCCGATCCTACACCACCTGCATTTCTCAAGTCAAATATAATGACGTCTTGGATGGCATCGGAACTCATGGTTTCTATCTGGATGCGCTTCTGTAGAATATCATCGTACGTCATGAACAACCTTGGGACTTCATAGTACTTTCGATACCAGGTGTTGTAGTTGGAGAGCGTGTCTGGAATATTAAAGGTCGCGTACCATCCGATATTGCCGGATCCATTGATGGAGTTGATGATGGTGTTGCTTGCCGAAGACTTGTTCACCTGTGTACTTACCAAATTGGAATAATTTGCGCGCAGATCCCTTTCGACATTCCAGCGCTTCTCCGTGAAAAGAGAGCGTGAGAACAGAGCAGTATTGCTCCAAGCGGCAAAGGATGGTGAATAAGTCGTTTTGGAGGAGTCATACGAATTCAGCCAAGAATTCAATTGTGTATCAAACGACATCCAGTTATTTGAGAAGCCCACCCCTAGTATGCTCGAGAAGTCTTGTGTCAACGATGGCGTCTCGACCAGCTGATATTTACCAAGGACTTGTGAAAAACCCTGGCGAGCAGCATTATTTGTCACGATGCTGTTGAGCGCGTAGATGTTTGAACGAACGTTGGACGCGATCGGATACAGTAGATTGCTGCGACTCGTGTCCAGGTTCGTAATCAAGGTATTCACGCTGCTCTGAATAGATCCAAGGAGCGTGAGTTTTGCCGAATCTGGGTAGTCAATGATGCGCTCTTGGTACATCAGAGCGACGTCATTGCTCGAATAAGCTGTAGCGCCTCGAATAATGTAAGACTTATTCGGAATGTACATGGTATCGATGGTCGCGTCTGCCGGAATGTTGGAGGGTATTTTCTGCACATGCGTGCGCGTAAGGATTGTTCCGATGTTCGAGAAGGAATAGATCGGGGCGGTATAGAGCAGGTTACTCGTTCGATCAATGGATACAGCCAAGTTGCTGTCGGTTAAAAGCGAAAATGGCTCGTTTGATGAATTCACGATATTCAGTGATGTCGACACTGAGAAACTGTCGCTGCTTGTTTGAAGAGCGAATTGTGGGTATGCCGTGTAGTGGACCTGACTCACATTGCTGGGATGGAAAACGAGCGGTTCCACGACGCCGTATTTGGGTTGCTCTGTCACCATTGCTGCAACGCTGACCGTGGCAGGATCAAAGACATTGCAAGTAAGAGAGAAGACTCCGCTCTCCGAAGTGAAACTCATGTACAAATTCGATGCATGCAATGCATCCAGGGTGGAGCGAGAGCCAAGTGAATGTACCTTTGTGCTCACGGGGGTGCCGGCTACGGCCGCTGCATGGGTCAACTTTGGCCGCGCAACACTTTTGGCAATTTCAATTGGAACGTCCGCAGTTTGCTGATTGTAGCGCAAAATATTCACAACCGTCGGTGAGCTCAAATTTGCGATAGCTGGATGCGAGCGCGTGACGAGCGCATTTCGAACGCTGACGTTGCAATTGCCCAGTGATGTAAGATTGACATTGGAAATGCTCAGTTTTGTCATGACGTTCATTTCTTGCACGATATTGCTTTGAGGATCCGTGATGTCGTTCTGTGCGGTTACTCGTATGCCGATACCATTAAAGAGCGCATATGAAGGCATGACTTGGCGCAAGTCGTACGAATCTGGTGAAAGCTCGCCGCTACGTTTTTGGGAAATCGAGCTCACCGTATTGACGGTGATTGCGCCCGATTGTGCTACAGAAAACGGATCGCTGTCCGGGAGTTGTAGCCAATTTGTGTATTCAATGTTGCAAATGCCAAACTTGCCTGCGCCATCTTCGGCCACAATGTTGCGCAGGTTGAACTGGAGGGCATTGTTGAAATTGATGACACTGTTAATGTTGAGGTCGTTGCCGATCATCACGGAGTTATCTGCGTCTGATTGGATATTGAAACCAAGGCTGACCGTGCCTTGACGTCGCATCTCAATGTCTTCGCCGACAACAATCCCGTACGACATGGTTTTGGCATTGCGGGTGCCAATACAAATGCTGTTTGTGTTCGAGGTGAAATAACTGTCGGCACCGCTGCCCATGAAAACGTTCGAGCTGCCATGTATCAAATTCAAGGCCATTCGGGTGCCGACAATAACCGATGCGTTCCCATGCAAGTTCAAGGCGGACTCCGAACCAACGACCACGTTGGTGTTGCCTTGAATAAAGGTGCCCGTGCGCGAACCGATCAGAGTATTCAAATCACCTTGGTTTGCATACCCAGCTTGGAACCCAACAAAGGCGTTTCCGGAACCAAAAGCGTTTGAATAACCTGCAAACGCGCCGGTGAAAACGTTTTCATCGCCATTGAAAAGCGCGCGCCCAGATCGGTAACCGATGACGGTGTTATAGTTGCCACTGCGGTTGTCCTGGCCACTCTCCGCGCCAACCATCGTATTAAAATCTCCATTTAACGTGCGCTCTGCGGCACGATAACCGATCGCCACGCAGCGGTTTCCGCTCACATTTTCGCGCATGGCATAGGCACCAATGCCCACACACTCGACGCCGTCAGCATTGTATTCACCTGCCGAATATCCGACAAAAACACTGGCCGCCCCTCGCCGGTTCTGGCGTCCCGCGAGCGCACCGATAAACGTGCAATAGGATGCAGACGTGTTTTCGGCTCCCGCTTGATACCCAACAAACGTGTCATAGGAACCTGCTTTATTTGCGCGACCTGATTCGTATCCCATGAATGCATTGGCGAGTCCGGTGCTGAGTTTTCCGGCATTTTGCCCAAGGGCGGCTGTTTTTAGCGAACGCGTGCTTACATCTTCGAGCAAACCAGATCCGCTGCCCCCCGTGGCCTGTATTTGGTTGACACTGGAAACGGGAAGCATGTTCACACGGATCGTGTGGCTGCTTTCGCCTCTCTACATAATCCTTGAGAAAGTATGCATGTTTCGTGAGCGCATGCCAATTTACAAAAACAACATTGCTTGCCGCGACGCGATGCGCGGCGCGTGCATGGCGCGAATCACACGAGATGCACCTGAACGCACTCGTTGTATTTGGGGAAATAATGCGACATCATCCAGTTCATATCAATCAGGCGTTGGTTTTTCTCGAATTGTTCCCATGCGCCTTTGGACTCCAGATGAGCCCGAAGGTCTGCATCGGATAGTTCTGCGAGCTTTTCGGCCGTCTTCGTCCCGAGGCGGGGCCATACCGGAGGGATGTTATCACTCTTGTCGCCCATCAGGATTTTCACACGCAAGTCTTTGCTGGCGTTTCCACAACTGCGCTTACGGAGAGCGCCATCCTTTTCGTGGAGATTGTAGGCGTGTGTCCGTTCATCCAGGAGTTGTAGATAATCGTTATCGTTTGTAATGAAGATAATGTCCTCTTCATATCCATTGTTTCGTAGGGCTGCCTTTGTCAGTGCAGCGACATCATCTGCTTCGAGCTCGTGGATATCGATGACAGAGACTTGCTGCTCTTTTAGATAATCGTACAGATTCCTGAACATGCCGGAGTTGAACTTTGCGTTCGGAACACGCATGCTTTTGTAGGTGGCTGCATGCGCATTACGCCAAATGGAATCACGCGGACAGTCGCGTGCAAACAGGATGTTTTCTTTGGTTGTCTTCCATCGCTTGCAAATGCTCTCAATTTCATCCTTCACGTGCTTCATGAATGGTTGCACGAAGGCCGCATTGTTATGAAGTTCATCGTATACAGGGTTCGGCTCCTTGAATTGAAACCACCGCAGGGTAGCGAAATACCTATAAAACGTGTAATAGCCGCCATCAATGATCAGGCAAGGCAGTGACTTCTGGATGGCGATTTGCTGCATGACTTGATTCAGTGTTTTATCTCTCTAGCTCTCTTCTATGATGTCCTCAATTTTTTCCGTGTCTGATGTTGCATCTGTTGTCAGCTTTTCTGTTTTTGGGTCAGGGAATAGCATTTGCTCAAACGTCAATTTCTTTTCTTGGAAATCGAAATCGGTGGTGACCGCAAACTCTTGTGGTAGATCGCGGGCTTTGTGAGCCGATTTGTTGGCAAGCAGAAACAGCATGACAGCAGCGAGAACAGTGAGATTGTCCGTCATGTAGAGACTTGCCTCGTATGGTTTCAAATCAGCGAGCATGCTCTGTTCGGCGTACGTGAACTCGAAGAGCTTACGCTGCTTGACGAGGATCTCCATGCCGACATGATAGGCCTTCAAACGCTCGACAATGTACGCGCCCTTCAGGTGAGTGATCAACGAGGTGCAAGGGATACCGAGTGCTTCCTTCACGTGATCGGTGCTGAGACAGAACTCACGATATTCGCATATTTCCTTGTCCCACACACGGAAGACGACATAGCAGTTTTCCGCGGTTGAGCTGTCCGTGTATTCGCGCTTCTCGAGATCCATATAGATCACGGAGGACACGGAAGACGGATAATACTTGACCACGAATTGGCGAACTTTCAGGAGGAAATTGTAAAAACTGATTGCAATCAGGTAAAGGGTATCGATGCTAGCCCAAACATACGGACACGCTTTGGCGATCACAGCTTGGTAAGAAGGATAAGACATAATAAAGAAAAATACAATTCAACTATTTAAGTATGAACATGTTTCCAAAAGCGACTCAAAAACTTATTGACGAATTTCTGGCCAACCCCGATGGCCGCCTGCCCAAGCTGACGGCCAAGCAGCTTGGCGTCATCCTATTCGCTGCCGCAGATGCCTACCATAACACATCGAAGCCCTTCCTATCAGATGATCTGTACGACGTCATGAAAGCGCGACTTGCCAAATTGGATCCAGCGCATCCGTATCTCCATCGTGTCGGTGCACCAGTGCCGGCGGAAGCCGCAAGCCCGGTTGCCGCCCCTGTTCCTGCCCTCGCCGCCGCACCTGCACCTGCCGCAAACAAACACAAGGCCGCTGTGGAGTTGCCGTACTTCATGGGGTCGCTGGATAAAATCAAGGATGATCCCCGTGCGATTGCGAGGTTTGTCAAAAAATACGAGGGTCCCTTCATGATTTCTGACAAGCTTGATGGCATTTCCGCACTCTTGCAATGGAGCAAAGGTGCTTGGGCATTCTACACGCGAGGTGACGGTACCAAAGGTCAAAACATTTCGCACCTTCTGCCAGCCATCCAGGGAATTCCCCCGCCACCCACAACCTCAACCAAGATGGTGTTCCGCGGCGAGCTCATTTTGAGCAAGGCTGCCTGGAAGCGCCTGGAGAGCAAGGGGTCGAACGCGCGTAATGTGGTTGCGGGCACCGTGAACGCCAAGCATCCGGATCCTGAAATTCTGCGCGAGTTGGAGTATCGCGTCTATAGTGTCTATGAGCCGCGCCTGACGCCTCAAGATGGTCTGGCGCTTGCAGCGAGCCTTGGATTCCGCGTGGTGCACCATGACATCGTGGACGGCGCTGTGATCAACGTCGAAGATCTTACGAAATATCTGATCAACCGCCGCGAGCATTCGCCATTCGAGGTCGACGGCATCGTCGTCATTCACAACGCCCTACACAACATTATTGCTGGAAAGAATCCACAGCACTCGTTCGCTTTCAAGAGCATTTTGACGCATGAAGAGGCGGAAGTCATTATCAGTGAGGTAGAGTGGAACGCGAGCAAAGACGGCTACCTAAAGCCACTGGTGCATTTCGAGCCTGTGTATCTCGGCAGCGTCTGGATCCGAAAGGCAAATGGATTTAATGCACAGTTCATTGAGGCGAACGCTGTGGGTCCCGGAGCTCGCATCATCATCATTCGCTCAGGCGATGTCATTCCGCACATTCTGCGCGTCATCAGCCCCTCATTCACGGGCAAAGGTAGCATGCCTCAAGACGTGGAATACGAATGGAACGACACGCACATCGATATCATCCTGAAGAACAAAGACGATGCCAAGGATGTGAAGCTCAAGCGTCTGCAGCATTTCGTGAAACACCTTGATATCAAGTACGTCGCCGAAGGAACGCTGATAAAGCTTTTCGAGGCTGGTTTCAATACCATGGCGAAGATCCTTGCGCTGAAGCAAAGCGACCTTCTGCGCATAGATGGCTTTGCTGCTGCCGGGGCCGCCAAGATCGTCCAATCCATTGCTGAAGCACGCGCCAAAGCTACTTGTGAGGATTACATGGCGGCGAGCACGATCTTTGGGCGTGGCCTGGGTCTCAAAACGCTCAAGGCACTGGTAGCGGCATTCCCTGAGGTGCGCGAGTATAAAGTGCCCTCCAAGGCGGCGCTTTCGCAGACCATTCCAAACGTCGGCAAAGCTACGATTGAGAAGTTCGTCGATGGACTTCCCGAGTTCTTCAAATTCGCGAAGGAAATTGGCCTGTCGTGTGCCCCAGCAACCGCGGTGAATGTGGTGGCCGCGGCCATGGCTCCGGCAACCCCGACCGCATCTGAGCAGCTCGGCCGAGCCCCCGGGTTCTCACGTGCCAAGATCGAGGGCAAGTCATTCGTCTTTACCGGATTCCGAAACAAGGAATGGGAAAAGATCATCGAATCCCTAGGTGGCATTGTGAGCGGCAGTGTCAGCAAGAAGACGTCTTATGTGATTGCAAAAGACGATTCTGGTACGAACGCAAAGGTTCAGAAAGCCAAAGACCTTGGGATTTCGATCATTCGCGAAGACGCCTTTGAAAAATACTTCTCGGCATAAAGTAGAAAAAGTCATGCCGAAGAAAGCAAGCAGCGCGGGCGAAGCCGACGCCGAGATTCAAGCCTATTGTGTCAAATGCAAAGCCACGAAGAGTATGAAAGACGTCAAGAAAATTGTGGATGGTAAGCGCGCGCGCATGGCGGGTGTTTGCACGACGTGCGGTACGAAAATGTCCAAATTTGTAAAACAAGACACCAAATAAGCTTTATTTTTGCAGTTGCTTAAGGGTAATAATTCTCTGTCCAAATAGCAGAAGTTTCTCAATCGAATGAGTGGGGACAACTACATTCGATTTGAGCCAAATGTGGTTCAGGTCGATCATTTAGGTGTCAATGTCAGTGAAGAGACGCTTGATACGTTAGACCTTGAAGCCACTCAGTACTTAGTTGTAGGTGAGCACTTGACGACGACTCCAGTAGGCGTTAATAAAAGCTACAGTCTCATCGTCGATCATGAAGGCGTTGCCATTAAGTCATCCATTCCGGATCGCCAAAATCAAGACCGCGAGTATGCACTGTATGTGGAAGGCGACGTTTTCATCAATGGCCTTATTCAGACTGCGGCTGGTACAGTTGGTGTAAGCAATGTGGGCGTGGGTACTGGAGTCATAAGTGGTTCTGCAAACAATAACTATTGGCAGCTTGTAACCAATGCGGCAAAGACCGTTTTCTACAATGGCCGCGTGGTGTTAGGATCCGCCATTGCGGACGCAGCAAACAACAGTAATTCGATCAAGATCATTGAGTCGGCAGATCGCAACATTGACCATGCACAAATAAGCATCCAAAACACACAGCGATCCGTGTTCAACATGGCGATTCTGGGCACGGCAGCCGAGTCGCCTGCTGTCATCAACACCACTTCGCGGACGCCGATTGAATTCCACGTCAACCGCACCAATCAATATTTTTCACAGACTTACGGAACTGCACAGGTACCAAGCTATGCACGCAGTGGATCGAACGCACCACATTTGTGCATTGACGTGAGTGGAAACGTGGGCATTCGGACAAATTGCAACGTCGATTTATCCTTTACTTACATAGATAAAAATGCGATTACGCGACAGGTACGCTCGCCTGCTCAGCTGCAAGTCAACGGCATTTTCTTCGCCTGCAACATTGTCATGTATGATCCGCAAGCGGATGTGGTTCAAAACATCGACAACATCTATGTCAGACGACAGAACATTTGGATGGAGGCTTGCAATGTGAATTCAGGCACCTTCCCAGGTATTTACAGTTTTGCATCCAACATTGCCGTGAATACACGGGACTTCCATGAAGAAGAGCTTTACGTGAATGGCCGTGCGAAGTTCACGAACGGACTCGTAGTGGACGGATATTCCAGATTTGATACGGTGGAAGCAGATCGTTTGGTGGTTAACTATGACGCCAGCTTTAGCAATGATGTTTACGTGGAGCGTGATTTGATTGTGAATGAAAGCCTGAAGGTCATGGGTCATATCCAATATTGGGGTTACAATAGTAATACAGGTTGCAATGAGTGGCGACAGATTGAATTCGGTTCGAATGTGCAGTATTCCGGGACACAAACCAACCTCAATTTGCATGCGAGCGGCGATATTGTCTACACACCGTCCAAGTTTGGCATCGGTATGAACAATCAAGAAGACCAAGTTGAGAACATGCTTGTCGTCAATAAACGCGCCAGTAAGATGTACGAGCTTGAGCTTTCTGACAAATCCACAAATCGTATCGAGCGATTTGCGGCGATTGGTCATTTCCAGACAGATGATGCGAGGTCTGTCATCGATGGGAGTCTCATTATCACAACGGGTAACCAATTTGATCAGCGTTTCAATGCTAATATCGCCAAGAACATGCGTCAAAATATTTACTTCTACCCTGGTGATTATGAGGATGCGGAAAAGACAGTGACGCCCTTGATCCGCTCGGGAAATCCTCCAACGCTTGGCATTTTCACGAAGCAAACAGTCAATAATGCAATCGTTCCAGGTCGCGTGGGTCTTCATACCTTTGAACCACGAGCGACGCTCGATGTTCATGGCGATATTGCAGTGGATGGGCAGTTCTTATTCACGGACGAAAATGGAGATCTTCGACCGATTGGTCAATGGTTGCTGCGTGAAACAGCGGATCCGAGCCCTAATACGCCGGAAATGTACACCGCTGGACTGTATTATTTGAATGCAAGCGCACCGCATGTTGGCATCAACATTCCACCTGAACGCAATTATGGTTTGAGTGTCGAAGGTGGCATCAAGTCGCATAGTGGATACTTCACCGATACAGATGACGAGATTGTGCCGTGGTTGAAGCCTTCTCAGAACTACACGGTGCCTGCCCAGCAGCTGTCCATGTATACGATTGCGAAAGTGGGCGTGGGCGTAACCAATACCACGTATCCTCTCGAAGTCGCGAGTCCTTACAATCAGCCGGTCTTTGTTGCGATTCATGCGAGAGGTGGTCAAAACAACCATGGTGTCATGTTCTTGGATACAGTGCGATCATGGGCGCTGCAAGCCAACCGCAATAATCAATCGATTGAATTAACGAGCGTTGGGAGCAATATGGGAACCACCGATGTTGCCCTATGGTGTCGCTTGAATCAGACCACCATGAAGCATCAGGTATTTGTGGCATGCGATTCAAATATTATCCGCAGTAACGATTACGATTCAACCGCAGCACTTACGGTTGGTGGGAATCTCTATGTGCTTGGTACGGTCAACGCCAAAGGTGGTTATCGCTTCAACGGACAGGTAATGATCAATGCCGCTATTGAGAATGACTATCCTGAGATCAGTGACAACGACGTCTTTATCGGCGGTAACATCGTGCATGTGCGTCCGAATAGCTCAGGTTATATGTCGATTGGTTACACGGATCAATTTATACGGTCTGTCTATAATTCGACGACGGCTCCACTACGCGTTTATCAGCCAGTTGCCAACCGTCCATCGATTGCACGCTTCATTGCCAAAGGTACAACTGGATACATTGAAGTCATGAACGAATTCAACAAGGGTGTGCGTATTGGCGTGATCAACAACACGGTGCGTTTGGTTGATATTGAGACCAGCGATGCGTACTTGACTTTTGCGATCGATCCTTCCAATAGCTTCAACCGCTTTATTGGAGTCAACATGCGGAATACCGTTACCCCCAACGCAAATCTGCACGTGATTTCCGATTCCGCCGGCAACAATATGCTGCGCCTCGTCCGCCGAGGAACAACAGATACATCCAGCATGGTCGCATCAATCAATCTCGAGAAACAGATAAGTAGCTTCGAAGGCGATCCGAATACTCAGTACTCTCGTTGGGCTTTCCTGGGGCCGTCATCGACTTTTGAGCAAAAGCTGGCGCTGCATTACTCGGAGGCGGCGTCGCTCCTCTCGACGACGGAGAAGTTCTGCTTCACCAAGAATGGCAGCATCGGAATTCTACGCACAGCGCCGGAATTCGCCATTGACATTGCGTGCAGAGGAAAGCATGGTTCGCTGCGATTCTATTCTGAGTGCAACTTGTGGGATACACCACAGATCATCTTCCAGAATGGTTCGACAGTGTTTGGACAAGACGTACAAAATGACTATCGCTTCTACAGTGCCAGCAATGAATTCGTGTTTGAGCAACAGCGACTGACGGACACAGATCCCGTTCGACTTTTGTCGTTCTCTAGCAATGGACAGGTTGGCATTCGTCATACCTTTACGCAGGCTGAAGCCCAGAATGCTCGTCAATACGAGTGCGTTATTGGTGGAAAGCTCAATGTCACACAGGCGATTTTCTTGAATGGACGACGACTGTTCTCAACGGAAGATGAAAGCAGCGTGGTTGGTCTCTATTTGCGCGGAGATGATATTATTCTCAATCCTCGTCGTGAGGTTGATAACGGCATCACTTACTGGGGCGGTCTTCATGTGAACTACACGGAGAGCACGTCGAACTTGGTGTTCATTGCAGGCGAGAACTCCGCGAACATGATGGTATTGGATTCCCGTACGGACAAAGTTCAAATGCATATGATGCAAACGGACACGAACACACAGGGCTCCATCTATAGAGTCGAGATGGATCACAAGACCTTCCGCATTGCTTTGCGCCAGAATTACAACGTATCGCAGAAATACATTTCAGATGCACCGAATGGCTACATGACAGCTTATGAGGTTACGCCATACGAGTCCGACAGCGAGCGCTTCAACGTAACTGTGTTCGGTGACTTGTCGCTCAATAAAGTTGATTCGAGAGTGACCTTGAGCAGCAACCTCTCGATTCAAGCCAGTAACGAGGGACTCATCATTGTACAAGACAACACTGGTACTTCCAATGCAGATCTGCCGCTGTTCATGCTGAGCAATGCGAGCTATCCAGCTAACCGCACGATCGTGACACGTGATAACCGTGTACGAATCGGGGATATGGCCATTCCATTGGCTTTGGCGCAGTATCAGTTGAGTGTTGCAAATGGCATCGCATGTTACGGCGGTGATGTTGTGAGTGGCATCAATGGCATGGCGAATCTCGGATTGCCAAGTTTCCGCTGGAACGATTTGTACTTGAATGGGAAGATCAATCTGACAACGACAGGTCCCAATACCTCACCCTTGGTGATGTTTGGTGTCCTAAACGACATTCACTTTAAGAATATCGGTTCAACAACGGAGAGTTTTGCAAAACTCTATGCGAGCGCAGTTGTGTTCGATAATGCGATCAGCACCGTTATAAACGATACCATCACGTACTCGAGTAATTTCATCTACAGAATACAGCCCCACCCTGAGTATAAATTGCTTGTTCAAGAGGTTCAACGCAATACGAACCAAGCAACAGACTATGCACCTCTATGGAGAAACCTTGCCGGTGATTTCTACAACTTCAATGTGCCTCTCAGTGTAGGCGACACAAACACCGTGCCGGTAAGCAGATTTTATGTGTACAACTCAAGCAACATACCAACCGCCCATTTCGAATCCAGCCAGCGATCCATTCTCTATATTGACGAGAATGACAATATCGGTATAGGTACGACGGCACCGGCGGTCGCGTATGAGAATAACGTCACCTTCAAATTCAACCAGACAGGCACCTTTGCACAGGACGTTAATTTCCTGCAAAATGTGGACATTGCTTTGGATTGTGTTGTTCATGGCGACATTACCAATGACTCGGATCTTCGCATCAAGAAGGATCTGCAAAAAATAGAGAATGCGATCGACAAAGTGTCGCAGCTCACCGGTTATACGTTTACACGCATCCACGACAACGTTCGGAGCACTGGTTTGGTTGCACAAGACATCCTGAAGGTGCTCCCCGAAGTCGTGCGCGAAGACGCAGACGGAATGTACAGCGTTGCGTATGGGAATATGTTAGGTCTCATCGTGGAAGCACTCAAAGACTTGAAATCGGAGATCAAAGAGCTCAAGGAATTTGTGAGCTACAATCGGTAAGAAATCGTTCAAAGTACAGTTTCGTAAGCGTCAACAATAGCGTATTCGTCATGCTTACAGACACGGTGGCATAAACGGGTGGTTGATGGATGAGAATACCATACGCGATAAGGAGGGCGCCCCCCGTAAAGTAGGTAAGTAAACTCAGGTAAGAGAGATCCGACGAGGATCGTGTGCGCCACACTTTAACTAACTGCGGGATTCCTTGTAGACTTACAATAGCACCTCCTAGGTAGCCAAAAATTTCAGCAAGCATTGCTCGCACTCTAGTAATGTTTTCATGATCAAGTCTTTAACGTACGCCTTTGTTTTACAATTTTCCACACGGCCATTCGTGCAAATAAAATTTGGAACCCGTTTGGAGAACGATATCAACCGTTTCGGTCATTCCAATACCGTGATGGAGTGGGCGAATTCGGAGAAATGACGGCTCGGGTTGCTTGTGCGCCGCCGCCACCACCAGCTTGGCCTGATTCTTGTGCAAGAACTTGTAAATGAAGCCACCGCGCTCGCCGCGCATTTGAATGTTGCGGTTTAGCGCATCCGCGACGTCTTGTACATTGTAGTAAATTCCTTTTTTGAGCACGACCGTTTCGTCGCGACTGTAAAATCCAGAGCCATTCTTACGGTACAGCTCGGCGTAAAGATACAGAATCGGTGTATCCTCCAAAACGATGATGGGCATGCACCACAAATGGCACCATTTCGTCAAGAAATCCCACTCGATTTCAGTTTGCCCGAATTGTTTCACGTCGCCAATGTATCGTACGTCGCCATCAATGTTCTCGAAAATGTGTACGGTGGCACCGCACATGCATTCTACGAACATGTTCCCGTGTTCATTGAGACCCGCGAACAAGTAGCCGCCATTTTGCATGCATTCGTAATTAAAGGCGTTTATGAAATCAACGAGCGAAATTCCGTCCGCAGGGATTTGGATTCCGATGTTCCACAATTTGATTTCGTCGGCGGAAATTGCGACCGCAAATGTGTAGTGAAGAATGCTGTTGTGAAATATCAATTTAGGCTGGTATGCTGCATCCAAGGGGAGGGAAATCAATTTGTCGTCGTGGGCAAAGCTATGCAGCAGCTCTGGAAATTCATGGAGGCCTACCTCGAATTGCATTTTTGCCAAGGCTAATTAGCTTGTTGCTGTGGGTCGCTGCGTTGCATTATAAGTGCGCGCCGCAATCCCAAACCTCAAACCAACCCTAAACCCTAACCCCAAGCCATGTTCAAATGGTTCAAAATCACTCTCGTGAATTTGTCCGATCACTTTTACACTCCACCCCTCGCCCGTACCGTTCCACTACCTCGGCCAGCCATGTGAGGTTTTTTGTCTGTAACGTTTGCTTGAAACCCTTGAAACAACTTGAAAACTTGAACCACTTGAAAAACTGAAATTAGAGCTGGTGACCGAAAATGTTCGCCGCAGGCGTGACGGGATCTGCGCGAGGTTGCGTGTTGCCTGGAGCCGCCTGCTCGATCTCGAGAGCCTCGATGATACCGATGTCGCACTGGCGCATTCGAATTGGCTCCGGGCACAGCGGAAGACGCGTGTTAATGTTGTTATGATGATTGAAGAGAGGCCCAGACCGCCGAGGAGGCCGCACCGTCCCTGGAACGCCAGCCATCATCGGAAGCCCCTCCGGATAATTGTCCCACCACTCGGGCGGAGGACAGTTGTAGCCACAAATCGAACGCGCCCGCCGGTGGTTGACGCTGCTGAATTCCTGATAGCAGGTGTCGCACGTGTAGTGACCACAGAAATAGATACGCATATCAGCACAGGTACGGAATCGAAGACAGTAAACACAGTACATGCCAGCACGATTTGCCATAATATCTGCGATCGCAGCTTCGTTATGAAGCTCAGTTTCTGCGAGGGTGCAGGGCAACAGCGTGGGAGGTGGGTGCGCGTGTGTCAGTTGGGGTAAATTCATCTATCCAAAGGCTCAGGTATTCAAGAACACGTGAATGGCTCGTACCACGGCGGCGACGAATATGTTGCTCCGTTTCCAGCCGGTCAATGAAAACACGTGCTGCCTGACGCAGCGACGTCAAATCTGCGTCCGTCGCGCGGCTGATGTCATGAGCCATGAAAACAGATTCAGGAGCTGTCGTGGGAGCTGCCGTGGGAGCTGCCGCGGGAGCCGTCGGAGGAGAAGAAGTCGGAGCCGTCGGAGGAGCAGCAGCAGTCGCCACCGTCTCAGCCATCATCGGCGTCGTCTGCCGCGCTGCTGCCACGGCGTCATCCCATGCCGTCTCTGCAGCATCGACGGCAGCGGTGGCGGGCATCCGTGGCGTTGGCATAGACGACGGTTCCGTTTGCAGCAGACGCCAGCCCTCGGGCGTATCGAAATGAAGAATGCGGACTGGACTCATATGCGTCGGCACGTTGATCAGATCTTCCATGGATGGGATATCTTCGGTGTTCAAACGCCTGTGGGTGCGAGCGCGCGGAGCGGCAGGTGGATGAAACGGAATGGTATGTTTTAGTGTGCTGGACAGTCATCGCCGGTCGTCAAACAAAAAACAGCGGCAGCAACAGGCGCACCGGCGGCGTGAAGCAGGCTCGGCGCTCGACGGAGATCGCAGCTGCGCCATATCATTTTCCAGTTCGTTGATAAGTTGCTCTTGGCGGTAGTCGCGGCCATCGGGGTGGCGCATCCGCATCTCGTGATTTTGCTGCGATTTGAGTAGTGCGGAAAGGTGATAGAGGGTGGGTGCGTGGAAAATGTTAAGAATTGGTTCACACTGTACAGCAAGTAAGTAAGCAGCACAGCAAAGCGCGCACCAGTCGGATAGCAAGCAGTTCAATTTCTTGACCCAGCACAATGAGACCACGCTCGCCAAACAGCTGTTCCTGAAACTCTGCAGGTGCATGATACGGCCCATCATGTGGAATGTTGTCCATGGTTATGCCACGAGCTTGGAACCAGCTGCGAAGGCGCTCCACAGCACTCGCCCAGTTGAAAACGGCAGTCGTCGGTCGAGAAAATGGGAAAACATGGCCACGCCCCAAAGCGTCGTAGATCAGCGGCATGTAAAAAGCTGAGTTTGTGTTGCGAACCAGCCCACCAGTAACAGGATCAGATGCGACGAGGTTAGTGAATGGGAAAATGGTCATGTCGTGGCCGTACCAGTCACGCATGTCCACGCCAGAAGGGTTCGTGTGCTGTCGGTGCATCGTCGAAGTTGCGTAGTTCCTGTTATAATCATACAGAGGAGGAGACATGCCATTGTTGGCGATGATGTTTGCAGAATCCACGAAAGCTGCACGGCCAGCCCCCGGCGTCGCAACTTCGCCGTCTCGAACGGCCGTGCGCGTGGGGGGAGACGCGTGGCTAAGACTCTGTGGGTGAGCAAGGCGTGGGGTGTGAGGAGAGGAGAGGATAAGGAGAAGGGGAAGGGAGTTGGTGAGTATGGTACATCAAGCGGTATGCAGTCGCCTGCAATCACGCGTCGCCTTACGCACCAGAGAAGGCGACGGCGGATAGATATAGCCAGGGCGGCTCATAAGAAGCGTATCGATATCAACGACTGGTGTACGACGGAAAAAAGTGGTAGGTAGCATGCTCTCAGAAAGGTGCTGTGAAATGGTAGTGAGAACAATCAGACGGCGTAGAACTTCGGCAAAACCTGTAATTCGGATGCGCATGTCGTCGGAAATGCGCCCGGGCGTCCTGGGGTGTGGGCGCGGTGCGCCAGTAGCGGGTGGCAGTGGGTGGCGGTAGGTGGCGGCGGCGCTGTTAGCAACATGAGCCCAAGATGCGCGCGGCGGCGCCGACGACCTCGCGCATAAGACAGCGTGTGGCAGCAAGCAACCGCGAAAATGCGCAAAAAGCACTGCTGACGTACCGAATGCCGTGACGGAGGCTGTTCATAGCGAGCTGAACCCAGGCATTTTCGCGCAGAACACGCCACTCGCCCTCCAAGACGGTGAACGGCAGGCCCAGGCGCTGCATCACACCCTCGATGTTGTTAATAGCGGGCACCTGCCCGCCGTTATGCCAATATGTAATGACTGCCGGAACGAGCGCGACCAGCATCGCGAAAAAGCCGAGCCGCAGCGGGCGGGGGAGATGAGACATGATAGAACGAGAAAACGTGTAAATATTAGAACGGGTCATGACGAAGGCGACGCCATCGAACGTGCCGCGGGCGACGACGGCGTCCGGCTCGCCGATGATTTCCTCCGACGCCTCGCCGTCGTCGGTAGCATGGGCTCTTTCCATCCTGCCGCGCCGCATGCGAGTGAGGGGAGGCGCAGCATGTTGTTAGCGCGGAAGGCGGGCCGGGCGGGGGGCGCGGGGGCACGTTCGAGCCAGGCCGACGCATCGGCCGATGCGGGCGGGCGGTTGGTTGAACCTCCCAGCGCCGCGCCCCGCCAGCCAATCGCCCACCCTGGTGCGGGAATGCAATAAGACGACTGTGATAGACGCTTTTATCCCTAGGCCGAGACTATCGAACCGTGCGTTGCGCACAAGTCATGTGATACCCACCCCAGCTGCTCCGAGTTGCGTACCTCAGCACTGGTTGCCGCACGCCACAGGGCAGTGCCGTTCAGTGATTTTTAACCAGTAGACAGCTTGTACTTGATGTGTCGCAGCGCGAAACAGAGGTGTGGTGCGCTGCTGCTACTTGTGCAGTGGTTAGAATCAGCCCGAGCTGAGGTTGTTGTCGCTGATTTGAACAAGCGTTAATCGTTGAGCGAGGGCAGCCTTCTTGTCAGCGCTATTGTGCGAGCTCTCTTTCCTATGCAACATGGGAGCGCGCGGCGAGCGCCTAATGCACGTGCATTCATGTGCGTGCCAGCAACAAGCAATTGGGCTTGTGACAGAGGACTAATTGCTTGTGACAGAGGACGAGTCGCTTGTGGCACAGAAGTGTTTTACACACACATACACAAACAAGCAAAAACGCAAGCAAGAGAACAGAAAAACAAAAGCTGTCGCCTAGCGGTACGTCTCGCCCAGCATCGCCTGCACCTTGTGCGACGTCGGCGCGCACTTGCCGCAGCACGGCCAGTAGCCCTTCTTCGCGTCAAGGTAGTTCTGCATGTCATCCTTGTCCTTGAAGTACGCGATCTCGATCAGCGGCGAGCTGCACTGGCCGCACACCATGGCGTACGAGCGCGCGTCGACGTACACGATGTCGGTGACCGCACCACCCTTGACCGCCTGCACGGCGCTGGCGTCCTGCACCAGCGCCGCCCCCATCTTGAGCTTCTTGAACAGGTCGGTGCGCCCCGGCGCATCCAGCGACGCCGCCACGACAGAAGTCGCCTTCATGACGACCGAGGAGACGGTCATGCTGCGCAGGGCGGGGATCCCCGACTTGTTCTTGCGGCTCTTGCTGACGGCGGCGCCCACGATGAACTCCTTGGCGACGTGCCCAGCGCACAGGCCGGCGGGCAACATGTTCCACGCGCAGGAGAACACGGACATGCCGCTCACCTGGTGCGCCAGCGTCGTGAAGAGCGCATAGCCGGGCGGCTGGACGATGCGCACGAAGTTCAGCTCCTCCAGGAACTCATTGCACAGGAAGAAGCGCCGTTTGACCAGGCAGGCATCGATGCACTCCTTGTACTGGTTGCGCTCGTTCTCCTTGCTCTTGCCCGGGAAGAACGCATCGGCGATCTTGTCGTTGATGTTCTTGATGTCGTCCAGCCGCAGCAGGTCGGGCGGCAGGCCGATGGCGGCGGCCTCGGTCGCGGCGAAGCTCAGCGCCTCCTCCATGCGCTTCATCAGGTTCTCTTTGAAGTGGAGGCGGCCGACGGCCAGCCAGCTCTCCGCCGCCGCCGCCGGGTCGGACGAGCTCGGCGTGTTGAACCACCAGGAGCGGTGGTTGATCTTGAAGGACAGCGACAGCAGTTTTTTGATGGCGGCGTGCAGCTCCGGCTCCTTGCCCTTCTTGTACACGTACGTCGCAGACACGGCGACGTTGGCGTTGACCGTGTAAAGCTGGGAGTCCTCGTCATGCACGCAGGCCGCCGCGGCGCCGGCGTAGCCCCACGCCTCGGGCTGAGAGATGCCGCCGATCGAGGGAGAGCAGTAGACGCGGTTGGCCAGCATGTCGTCGCTGATGAGCGCGCGCATGTCGGGGTTGACGTACTGCTCGATGTTGCTGATGAACTGCGGTGAGGCGGTGGCGGTCGGTGGCGAGGTCAAAAATGGGTCAGTTTGATGAATTTATAAGTAGAGGAAGGGATTCGAGGAAATAGAGGGAAACTTTCAAGCAAGCAGCGCACCGTCTTCATGGCCGCCGGCATGGTCTGCAAGCTGCTGGTGTAGTAGAAGACCACGTTTTTGCCGAGCAGCGTCTGCGCCTTCTCGTGCATCCACTTGTAGAAGGTGTCCATGACCTCCACTGCGCTGTTGTGCTGCAAGGCGTCCTCCAGCAGGCCGATCGCGCTCTGCATGACGCCGATGCTCGGGAAGGTCTGCTGCAGCGGCTCGAGCACGTAGTCCCGCAGGCTGCTGGGGGCGTCGTCCGGCGCCTGGGCGTAGGCGATGCGGCACAGCGTGTCCGTGGTGTAGACCGCGAGCGAGACCGCGTCCGTCAGCGGGTCGTCGAAGGACAGCCACATGCCGGCGGCGTTGCAGGAGTCGATGCGGACGCCGATGGGGTGGACAACCTGGTCGAACAGGTTGCCGCAGGCGTAGTCGTGAGGCTGCGCCTGTATGATGCGCAGCCCCGGCAGCTCCTGATTGAGGATCTAAAATGGTGTGGTGTATGAGGGGGAGGGGTGGCCGGAAGACAGGGGGGAGTGTTAGAGAAGTGTCACATGCGCACAGGCAAAAAGGCTTCTGACACAGGCAAAACGGCTTCTGCCACAAGCCAAAAAGCTTCTGCCACAGACCCAACGGCCGCTGCGCAAGAGCGGTTGCCACAGGCCAAAAAGCTTCTGCCACATGCCCAACCGCCGCTGCGCAAGAGCGGCTGCCACAGGCGAAACGGCTTCTGCCACAGGCAAAAAAGGCTTCTGCCACAGGCAAAACTGCCGCTGCGCAAGAGTGGCGTGCCCGCGTACCTCGTCCTTGTTGAAGCTCGAGGACATGAAGCAGCTGTAGTCCTCGTGCTCCTCGTCCGGCATCAGCGGCGGCATCGGCGGCATCGGCGACGGCGGGGCGGCGGCGAGGTTGCTGGGCCCCGCCCCGGCCGCCGCCGCGTTGCTCGGCCCCGCCGCCGCGTTGCTCGGCCCCGCCGCCGCGTTGCTCGGCCCCGCCGCCGCGTTGCTCGGCCCCGCCGCCGCGTTGC